>ERZ1046148.43-NODE-43-length-68513-cov-18.983508_pt1 | contig 68513 bp, 43 predicted proteins | sample MGYA00383090_ERZ1046148 | MGnify/ENA primary metagenome ERZ1046148 (study PRJEB29581, sample SAMEA5548360) | metagenome | biome: marine; feature: coastal; material: water | depth 25 m | study: Short-term variability in the microbial, nano- and picoplankton dynamics... | reverse complement strand
GAAGGTCACTATCACCGCTGTGATGTGCTCCTTGAACTAACCAATTTGTTGAATTAGATGGGGAATTCCATGTCGATGATTCATTCCAATTAGTATTCATTACTGATACTGAAGTAAATACTGAACCAGAACCAATACTGGATACAACAGACATTTCCAATGTAGCATTTTGAACCTCATATTCACTTGGTAACGGTATTACTCCTAGGTCAAATGAAATTAGTGAATTGGCGTAATGAGTACTAGATAAAGGACTTCTTCCAACGTACATTGTCGCTGAATTACCAAAATTAGTAAATCTATTTCCACTGTCAACATATACATCTTCAGTCACAGTTGGATATGATAATGGCTCTACATATGCACCTTCTTGTATTGTGACCCAAGCAGTGGTAGAATCTACTTCTCCACCCATTTCTTCAGGAATATGGAATACTGTTGAGGCACTTCGAGGTCCTAGCATTTCATCAACAACCGGTTGTACCATCCATCGCACTTCGCGGGTGTGATCTATGTCCATACCCGGAGTGAATGTTAGATTTGTCAAATCAAATAATTGTGGTTGTGTTCTTGAATCATAAGTGGTTAAACCTTCCATTTCTTCATTCGCATCAGCCATGATGAATAATCTCCAATCATCAATATTTGCTGCATTGGTATGAGTCCAAGACAAAATTGGCTTGTATTCAGGAATTGGTGCATGAGAAGTTAGATTCCAAGTTATTCCATTATGAGATGGCCCAACATTGCTTCCCGCTACAGTTGGTATTGTTGCACTTCCATTTGACCAAGTTAAATTTAACCAAGGCTTATCGGATGAAGTGCTATCTGTTGAGATAAATTGTACAAGGTCTTGAGTAACAGTTCCGGAGGTATAAATCATCAGTGATAATTCGCTGGAACCTGCGGCTTGTGCTGCTTGAATTGCTTCAGTGACATCCCAAGTCATCCAATCTGCTGACACACTGTCTTGGATGTCAACATTATTTCCAATATCAGTTCCTATATGCCTTCCACCGAGTGCAGACCAATTGTTAACTCCATCATAGGTAGTATCGTTTGCATCGGAATTCCAGTTTTGCAGTACTGGCCTAATTGCTATTGGCTCGTCAATGGCTGAACCAAATATTGAGTAAAGGTTCAAATCAGCATTGGTAATTCTTGCATTACTCGGAGTAGGCAATTGGTTGAGTGGTATTTTTATCAATCCTGCAGATTGATAACCATTTGGCATTTCTCCTACATTGATATATCCCGATGAATCGTATGTTGAACTTGAACCTGATCCATTTTCAATTACATATGTATCGGTGAAATCTGGAAGATTGAGTTGAGGCATTGCCTTTCTATGACGTAATTCCATTGAAGCAGACTCTGAATTAATGGAGAAGGTTGCGATATCTGGGAGGAGGAAATTGTAAGTTTGGGACCAATTTCCAAGTTGATTTGTTGTGGAAATTGCTCTTACTCTCCAATACCAAGTGGTACCGTTGTCCAAATTACTTGCGGGAGTATAGGTTAGATTTGTTGTATCGAAACCAGAATCCAACCATGATGTTGTCATGACCAAATCAGGAGTACTGAATGATGTAGATTTGTCCATTTGAACTGCCCAGCCGCCGATACTCATTGCACCGTTAAATGACCAGCCTAATTCAGGACGATGAATTGGTGCTGTTTCAATATCATCGGTAACTGACCAAGAACCATTTAATGGAGTTGTAAGAACTGGGTCATTCGGAATGGCATCAGAACCAGGAACATAAACAAAGGAAAGTTGCGGCCTGTAGGTCTCTGTATTGGTGGAACCTGGATATATCATGATATCTCTGTCGCTTCCAGTTCCAACACCTGTTACGCCAATTAGGAAATCAACTGCTCTATCTTCACGCATAGCATTTTGAACGCCTAATGTGACATTCCAATCAATAATATCACCTGCTGAATAAGAACTACCAATCGTTAATGAATCGATTAGAGAGCCTCTTTCCCACCCTTTTGCACCTGCTGAACCCCAATTGTTGACTCCATCGTATGTTGCCCAAGTTGCACCAGAGGCTGTCCAATTATGCTGCCTACTTTCCCAAACAGCAACGTTTGGCGAGCCACTTGGATAATCTGCCAACTTTACAGTTAAATGTGCAGATTCTACTGCATATCCACTTGGTAACAAATTAGCAACTAGATCACAATTAAACAGAACACTTGTCTCACTAGGCCAAGTATTGTAGGAAATCTGCATCTCTGTTTCACCATCATAGTTAGTAGTTGATGAACCACTGTCAATGTAAGTATCGTCACATTCTGGGTAAAGACCATCTGTCGTTCCGTTTCCATCTCTGAGTCTAAACTCGTATCTGTCATCACCTAACCAAGTACTTGACAATCCACTTACAAGGAAATTGGATGTAACCCATTCACCCCGTAATCCGTCATTATCTACATGTGACATTCTCCAGAAATACATATTTCCGGTGTTTAATTCATCATCTCCGGTCAAGTTGAATACTCCTTGCATTGAGGTGAAATTTGAATCAGTTCTTGTATCCAAGAGATTTACTCTCTCCCGGAAAAATTGGTCGGTTGCAATTTCGTAAATTACATCATATGAAGAGGCTCCTGACCATGTTAGTGAGGGAGTAGAATTCCCTGAGAGATTGTGTCCAACTTTATCCCAAACAGCTTTGCCTTGATCAGGTCCGGTTAATGTAGGAGTGCCAATTGAAGTGTTGGAACTCCAACTATAAGTAAATTCAAATCGAGGAGTTAAAGCATTATTAGTACTCTCTGAAGAATAGAAATTGATTCCTTGTAATCCACTAGAGGAGTATGCTCCTGTATCACTTCTACCTATCAACATGAAATCCTTAGAGCCCGATGCACCATCTCTAATCCATCCTTGTATTGCACTAGCAATATCAAAGGATGTATCTGTCAAAGAGGATGTTCCTGCCATGGTATCGCTAGCTACTGAAAGCAAACCTCTTCCTCCATCATCCCATAGAGTTGAAGAATCAGAACGTCTCCAAGTTGTGTCATCTTCATCCCACACACCTTCAGTATTTACTTCATGAATAGATAATTCAGGTGAACCCGTAGTTGAAAATCGAGACAAATTGAGGTTTGCACTTTGAATTGTAGCATTGCTATGTAATCCAAGTTGGTCCAAGTTTAATCTCATATGAACCAATGATTCTTTGTTAGTTGACATCATTACTTCCATTTTGTCATTAGAACCGAATTTAGTATTGATTGAACGCTGGTCAACTTGTGCATCCTCGATAAAGTCATCATTCAAACCCATGTCGTCTGCATCTACAGTAATCGTTGCTGTACCATCGCCATTATCGGTAACTGAAAGTGCTGGTAGCAAGAAATAACTTTCATTCCAATCGCTAAGAGTATCCGTAGAATCCATTGATCTAATACGATAGTAAACCACTGAACCATTAGAAATTTCATCCCCATTCGGAATAGTAAATGTTCCAGAACCACTTGAAGTAGCGAATGAATTAGTCATTGTACTGTAATGCCAAGGAAGGTCACTCGCTGCTTTGAATGATGGGTCTAAAGAAAGTTGGAATTCGACACCATCACCAACTAAGGAATTATATGATAGCGTAGGGTTCTTTTCAGCCATCAATAAGAAATCTCCAGTCATTAATGGTGCTCCTTCCTCTACGAAATCCGCTGCTACACTTCCTCCATTTCCTGCTGCGGAAGACGAAGTGTCCAAAATCAAAGAAGGTCTATCGGATGTTGTTGTTGAGTCATTCATCGCACATGCGTACTCTGCCCCTTCTGATGCAATCAATAATTCAAGAGTGTTTTGATTACTAGAAGCCGCATCTTGAGCAAGGGCGGTCACATTTATCGATAATGTCCCATTTGTAGCAGTACGGTGTGGAGGCTCCCAGTCACTGCGTTCGGTTGAACCATCTGCACCTGGTGAATTCCACATGACATTTGTTGCTGAATTAAGCCATGTGACCTCGGTTGAGTTCCATGAAGAAATTAACCCTGCTGAATATACTGCGATATCTTTGGAACCAACTGCATCACTCCAGCACTTCAGACTCAAAGTCGCTGAATGGATTGTATCAGTAGAACCAAAACTCATATTGAAACTGAATAATAGTCGTGCTGGAGAGGTTAATCCTCCTTCAAGTGTTCCATTTTGCGCCTGCTCAAAATTATCATTAGGATAAAAGGAATCAATGTAAGTATCTGCAGAAGGCGATACGTTAGAAATTACTCGATTGATTGTAGGAGTGTTTTCTAATTCTTTCCACTCAGGGATTGCACTTGGCAATGCCAAATCTGCAAATAAAAACATTAGAATCAGTATTACGGCTACAGAAGTTTGTGGTTTTTTGTTATCGCGTAGCATGGGACTCGTCCCTCTCACCTCGTCCCCGTTATACTGTCTTTTCCCTAAATCAAGATGAAATTAGGGCTCAAAACGAAATATTCTCCCTACGGGAGAGGTCCGACTGACAAAATTAACTGCCCAAATTGAAATTATGATTCTCAATTCCATGTCTTACTCAGGCCAATGTTGAAGGAGGCTCGCCACAGAGAGGTCACCTATGAGCGACTTATGGGTTGAGAAACACCGTCCGCAATCAGTTCAAGAAATTCGCGGCCAATTGCCCGTAGTGCAACGATTGACAATCTATTCTGAGAATAAAGAGTTTCCACACTTACTTTTTGCAGGCCCACCAGGAACTGGAAAGACAACTGCCGCTATGGCGTTGACCAAAGATGTGTTTGGTGAAGATTACAGACAAAATCTATTGGAAATGAATGCTTCTGATGAAAGAAAATTGGAGAGCATTAGAACCAAAGTAAAACAATTTGCAAGAACTGCGCCATATGGAAAAGCAAATTTCAAAATAATTTTTCTTGATGAGGCCGATGCTTTAACCAACGATGCACAGGGTGCACTACGCCGAATAATGGAGCAGTATGCTCAAACATGTAGATTTATTTTATCATGCAATTATTCTTCAAAAATCATTGAACCGATACAATCTAGATGTGCTGTTTTTAGATTCCGACCTCTGGCCGATTCTGCTGTGAAAAATCAAGTAATACATGTTGCAAAAGAAGAGAAAGTAAATCTCACCGATGATGCTGCTGAAGCATTGACACGTATCAGTCAGGGCGATCTACGAAAAGCAATTACTGCCCTGCAGGTTGCTGCTGCTTTGGACAACGATGTTACAAGAGAATTGATTTACGAAACATCGGCCACCGCCCCCCCTGAAGCATTGCATCAATATTTGATGGCATGCCGTGATGATGGATTTCATGCAGCAAGGAGAAGACTGAAGGAATTACTGGATAAATATGGCTTAGCTGGAACTGATTTTGTCAACCAATTGCATCGTGAATTATATGCTGCTGATTTCTTAACCGAAGCAGCCAAATTAGATTTAACTGAATGGATGGCTGAAGTTGATTACAGATTGGTTGAAGGTGGAGGAGAACATATCCAACTCGACGCCCTAACCGCAAGGTTTGTCACACATTTGAAGAATGAACAAGCATGATTTTCACTTTCACATCTCTCCTTGGGGGTGTTGGAAAGTGACTGGTATCAAACCCTCTCAGTAAGGATGTATGACAATAACACAACACCTGCTAGATGCTGCATGTTGGACGCCATTTGCTCCACTAATTCGTAATTACCGAGTTTCAAAATTGATACGAACAACCAATGAAAAAAGAGATATTAGAAAGATTTCAGTACTGTTGACCACAATAATGGCGGCTCATTCAGATTTACTTTCTTAATTTTGTACAATTTCCTTTACGACAATTAAGTCCCAGTTGTATGTCCTGTGGTTTACCCAAGGGTCACCTTGCTCTGTTATTTTTACTGTGATTGAATGTTTTCCTTCAGGGAGATCTTCTCCCAAATGAATTGCAAAACGCTGGTCCTTATCCCCGTGCGGGAAAAAGTCAGGAATCGTTTTATTTGTTGTTGTAGTAGAATTAGCTAACCTTTGCTCATTGATATCCCAGAATGTATTATCAGCAGATAGTTCTCTGCTCCCGTTATTATTGGATAATGTAACAAGGACTTCTGCTCCATCGGAATTCACATTGTCTGCCAGACCAAATAATAACCAAACTTGACCAGTCAATTTTCCGTTGGAATCAACCGTCCATGTGATGGTGCTTTTCTTAGTTCCGTCATCGATTAGTAACTCTACACCATCATCTGTTACAATTGACCATTCATTGGATAATTGTGGCGCAACAATATCTCCAATTGGAGGATTTACCAGCAAAAATGACATTGCTAAAAAAGTAAATGTGTGCAGAAATCCTGCTTTTACCCAAGAACCTTTAGTATAATGCTCAACGTATTTTTCTGGCAAAATTGTACGATGGATTTGTGGAATTAATATCATTGCTGTGAGCGGTAGAAGATACAAAATATCGGTTTTTTCCGGAGATGTATTTCCCATCAATACATAACGCATTAGCAGTGAAACAATTACAGAAAAGGTGATTACCAGCCACATTGATACGGTATCTGCCTTTTCTTTATCCGCATACTTTGCAGGGTCAAATGGTTCCAAACCAAGATCCGCTCCACTGCGGCGGATTTTCTTTTCTTTTTCTTCACCTTCTACACGCTTTCTGCGTTCTGTTGCAGCCGCAGCCATCGCAGTGTTTAGGTCCACCATATCTCTTGCCAAAAGTCGGCAGTGAATAAAGGCTACAATGGACGACTCATCTAAGTTTAGCCGTATCATTCAAAGGGGGAGTGCTTCACGACGGGTTAAGCCGGGGTGGCGTAGTTGGTGGCGCGTCGGACTCATAGGGCAGCCTACAAGGCAATCGTATGACGTGCAAACAATCCCATTGTGGTGTCTGAGACATCCGAAGGTCGCGGGTTCAAGCCCCGCTCCCGGCACCAAACATTAGTTGCTCTATTTGGCATTGCATAGTGCGATAAAAATCCACCATTGACAAGTGTTAGATTCCGATGTCTTGATGTGCCTTCACTTGATGGAGGTAATCATGGTTGATGTGCCTGACGATGGTAGTCGCGTCCTCATTGAGGTGGAAAGTCATAATGGCTCTACTAAGATTGAGGGATTCGTGATACCGGCAGCAGCCGCTGGACACATTACAATAAAATTAGTAAATGGATATAATGCAAGTTATGCTATTGATTCAATTACCAGTTTAGAAATTGTCGAAAATACCATTGAAAAAGCATCAACTGAACAGTCACCTGCTACAAAATTCAATGAATCTTTACCAACTGTTAGAATCCTACATACAGGCGGAACTATCGCGAGTAAAGTCGATTATAAAACTGGTGCAGTTGTCGCACGTTTTGAGCCTGAAGAACTGATTTCATCAATACCAGAATTAACCGATATTGCGAATGTTGAAGCGGTAAAATTAGGTAATATGTTTTCAGATGATATGCGACCTCAACATTGGAATAAAATCATAGATGCATCAAAACAAGCTTTTGAAGATGGTGTTGATGGAATCGTTGTCACTCATGGCACCGATACTATGCATTACACCGCTGCTGCTCTTTCATTTTCATGGGCTGGCTCAGGTGGAAAAAGCCCAAGACCTATTGCAATCGTTGGCTCTCAACGCTCTAGTGATAGAGGTTCATCCGACGCTGCTGAAAATCTAATCGCAGCAGTACATTGGGCTGCAAATGCACCATCACCAATAGGCGGATCTGGTGACTCGGTAGTCGTGGTAATGCACACGAGTTCAAATGATGGAGAATGCTCTGTACACCCTGGAATCGGTGTGAGAAAAATGCATTCTACCCGCCGTGATGCATTCAGGGGAATTAATACTCAACCTCTTGCGATTATTAGTGCTAACAATGGTAAGCCATCTATCCAATTAAGTGAAACCTATTCTGCTGAATTGGAATTACCAATAACAAGAGAAGTAACTGCTACTCCTGACAAGTATGAAACGGAAATACGCATTCCACAATTTATTGCTGGCCCTTGGTTAGTATCAGAACATATTGATGCCATCATGAATATTGGTTGCCAGGCTATTGTGATACATGGAACTGGATTGGGGCACCTACCAATTGATGACCCAGAAGGTGATGCTCCCGAAAACACATTGGTTTGGAGAAGTCTAACAAGAGCAATAAACAGAGAAGTTCCTGTAGTTATTGTCAATCAGTGCATTAGCGGCCCAATCGATATGAATGTATACTCAAAGGGTAGAAAACAAATGCAGATGGGCATTTTGGGACATGGAATTATCGCACCACCTGAAACGGTTGTTGCAAAGTTACATTGGGCTCTTTCTAAAGGAGAAGATATCAGTTCAATTATCGCTGCTGATTTGTGCGGCGAGGGTCGAGCAACTCTAATGGAATGAGCGCACTAATCAAGAACTGGCAAGGGATGGGACAAATATGACAGACAAACAAAGCGAGGCTGTTGTCAATCTGCGCAGTATGCGCGAAAAGTCTCGCTTAGGCGGTGGTCTAAAGGCTCAAGAAGCAATACGAGTTTCTGGACGAGGCACAGCCAGAGATAGAATTAGTATGCTACTCGATGAAGGCTCTTTCATTGAAATTGATGCATTCGTAACACACCGTACTGCAGACCATGGCATGTTTATGCATCACACTCTCGGAGACGGAGTTGTTGCTGGACATGGAACAATCAATGGCAGAAGAGTTTACTGTTTTTCACAGGACTTTAGTGTTCATGGAGGTAGCATGGGTGAAATGCATGCTAAGAAAATTGCCAAAATTGTAGAAATGGCTGACAAAGCAAAAACCCCAATAATTGGTATGTGGGATGGAGGAGGACAAAGGGCCCAAGATGGAGTCAATGGCTTAGCAGGCACTGGCGAATTACTAGACCGCTTTGTACAATGCAGTGGACGTATTCCAATGATTAGTTTGGTATTAGGGCCGGTTGTCGGCGTATCTGCACTTGCTGCAAGTTTGGCAGATTTTACAATTTTAGGTGAAGAGCATGGCCAATTATTTCTCTCATCGCCAATTGAAACACCAGAGGTAATATGCGGAGAAGTTGATGCTGCTGGACTGGGTGGAGCAAACCTTCACGCCTCCCGCTCTGGAATCGCTTGTCAAATCGCAAGTGATGAAGAAGATGCTTGTTTGTTGGCAACTGAGATTCTATCCTATCTTCCTGATAATTGTATGTCAGATGCTCCATATGAGGAAACTGCAGACCCTATTACAAGACTGAACACCAGTTTAGAAACTCTTGTTCCCGATAATCCAAACAAGCCTTATGATATGGTCAAGGTGATTGAAGAGGTTATGGATGATGGGATTTTTGTTGAATTATTTGAGGCGTATGCAGATAATATTGTCATTGGTTTTTCTAGATTGAATGGGATGCCTGTTGGAGTTGTTGGCAATCAACCCAGAGTATTAGCAGGATGCTTAGATATTGATGCTTCAATAAAAGCTGCACGTTTCATTCGAACTTGTGACGCCTTCAATATCCCACTGGTAACTTTTGAAGACGTACCTGGTTTCCTTCCGGGAGTAGTTCAAGAATGGGGCGGGATTATTAGACATGGGGCTAAATTGTTATTTGCGTATGCTGAAGCAACTGTTCCAAAACTTACTTTGATCACAAGAAAGGCCTACGGCGGCGCTTACTTGGCAATGTCTTGCAAGCATTTGCAAAGTGATTATAACGTTGCTTGGCCAACTGCAGAATTGGCAGTAATGGGGGCTGAAGGAGCAGTAAATGTCATCCACCGAAGAGAAATTGGGGCGGTTGATGAAGAACATAGAGAAGAAGTTCGCCTTCGCCTAGTATCCGAATACAAGAATAAATTTGGTGACCCATATGTTGCTGCACGAAATGGTTGGTTAGATGATGTCATTGAGCCAGAGGAATCGAGACTGCGCTTATGCCGGGCTTTGAATGCCATCAAGTCTAAGCGCGAATGGTCGCCACCAAAGAAGCATGGAAATATCCCATTGTGAGAATTAAATTTTCTTTTTTGCTCTTGCTAGAAGTCCTGTAGGCGCAGTTTTTGAATCAATTTCTGAATTACTATCTATTTCTTTTTTAGGTGCAGTTTGTTGTACTACTGTATCTTCTTGACGAAGTAATTGTGCATTGGAGTTAGAATTCTTGTTTAGGAATATCACAATCACCACAATTAGTAATATTCCTGTGAATCCAATTATCATCTCCTTTGAAATAGAATCATTTTCAATTGGTTCTGTTTCTTCAATCGGTGGTTTTTGATTCATATTTAGTTCATATTCAACCCCCACTGTTTTATTTAATTCCAAGTCGGTAACACGAATTGTGATAGTAATATTCCCATCGTGCTGTTCTGGTAATACAAGCATTGCCACACATTTGTAAACATGAGGCGTCGTATCATAATTACAGGAAGAGGTGATATTTTGAGGGATATTCTCCAAAAAGAAATTTACATCTGATTGTAGAGTTTCATCCATATCAATTATGTCCCATTGAACTGTAGCAGCCGTTTTATCAATTAAATTCACATTACCAATTGCGATACTAGGCAAATCCGGCTGTGGGGCTATTGTCACATTTAATGTTGCAGAAAATTGACTAACTCCATCGCTGACATTCAGACTTTGAGAATTACAATTTCCGTATTTATCTAATTTCAAGTTGACCATCAAATCATTACCTGCGATAACAAAACTGCATTTTGAAGATTCAACTCCTTCAATCTTCCATGACAAAAAATCATCATCAACATCGTAAGCAAAATCACGCAAATCCAATACCATTGATTCATCTTCCGTAGCATTGATATTCCATTCTGTATTATTGGTCACCAAAAGATCATCAACAGCTAGTACATTTATTGGGAGATCTAAGTTCAATGCTGTATTGTATCCATCTCCTACCAGCATATGTATCACCACTGCTCCATTTTGGTTTGGAAGCGGAGTTATTGTTACGAAACCATTTGCAATATTTACTGAAACGGGCCCTGATTGCGAAATATTATTGTTAGTAATAATCCCAGCAATTTCCTCACCTTCTGGGTCAAAAACATACTCTGATAAATTTAACACGATAGGTGCTGAATCTTCATTTATCTCTTGCAAAGGAATATTTTGAATAAAACTAACTGGGTCATCGACCGGCATTATTCGGAGTGTAATTTCAGTTGTTGTTTCATCAATAGTTTGACCACCTGCCCTCAACTCAAGCCTCAGATTATTTAGGCCAGTCCATTCTTCATCGAGACTATGTGAGACAGTAAAACCTAGCCCATCCGAATCGATTTCAAATTGGAAATGTTGGGAATTGAGGCCAACAAGAGTTGCATTATCAAGAAATACATTTTGACCATCTGGGTCATATGCAATCAATCCATTTTCAACATGAGTGCTTCCCCTTTGAGGAATGTCAATAATTGCTGGTGGAGTTAGCACAACCAATGGTGAATCGGTTCTAACTATGTCCAAATATCTATGCGATGGAGCACCTTCAACATATACGCTAATCGTCAAACGATTCTGACCTGGTTGAACATCAGCCATTGGGAATAGACAAATTGCCACACCACTGCTGTCAATTTGTCCGACAGTGTCATTGTCAATTGAATTAATTCCACAAATCACCGTCACATTCCAATCACTTGGCAACTGTGAATAATTCAACCCATTACGTAATGTCCAATCCATTTTCAAATTCACTGTATCTTCTGGACCCATTGTTTGATTATTTGCTGGAACTGACCAAAACGTTCCCACTTTGAGCCAATTTGCAGAAGACAAATTTTCAACTACATACGAATCTGGATCTGATACAATACTTGATGATAAAGGCCTATTGAAGGCATCACGGAAACGATTGTGTTCCGCTCTCAAGACAGCATCCAAATATGCAACAATATGGTTTGAACTCAATTCCAACTGTGCCTCTTGACTCATTGTAGCATCACCATCATCGATTTCAAATATGGAAGTTGTATCTTGGAATTGGTAATGGTTTGCACCTAATAACTGCATCATCTGCCATGAAAAATCCTTGATTGAGTGAAGTCTGGTAATCGCATCCTGTGCAGGTGCAACTTCATCTGTAGTTCCAGTAATGAATAATCCCGTATTTGGTACAGGTGCCTGCCAATCCGTTGATGAGAATGTTCCAAATTGTTGATTCCAAGAAGAGAAATCTGCACCGACTGCAAATAATCCACTTGGCCCATGCGTTGTATTTCCGCTATCACTTGCAAGCCAATATGGGTATAGTGAAGTTGCAGTCATTGCACCGACTCCATGACCTGCAAGAGCCCAGTGATTCACATCAACATTACCAAATCCTCCTAGGATAACTGAGTGAGAGTTATTTGTGTCCTCCACCAATTCAAGTGCTGCTTGAGCAATTTCAATTCCTTCGGATAGGTCATTTGAATTCTGCATTTCTTGAGTTACTAGCACGATATAACCACGTTTTACGATTTCACTTGTTAATTCCATATAGCCATCTTTTGCTTCACCATCTGAACCAAAAAATAGAATCCAAGGGAACGGCCCATTTCCTGCCATTTCATCATCTTCCCCCCCATTCATTGCGGGGTAAATAATCTCAAATCCTTGTGAATTAGGACCAAAACCGATGTTAATATCGCTCCATCCTATTGGAAAATCAATACCTTCGTGTTTTGGTTCAAAGTTATCATCTTCTAGCAACAATGATGCATTAACAAGTGGCAATAATGATGATGCCATCAATAGAATCAATACAAATATTGAAGATTTTGTGATTCCACTCATCATTGCCACTGTGTGGCAACTGGAAGCCATTGTTCTTTGATGCTTCGTTATTTTGCGTAACCTTCAATGACCGCTTCAGCATATGCCAGTTTGGTCATCAGTAATCCAATAGATGGCAACATATCACCTAATTGTGGCGCCCAAAAATTAGACCAACATTCTAAATGTTGAGCCACTAGTAACCAACGTCCATTGTATGGCTCTTTAGCCATGCTCTCAAGTCTTTGTCCAGCTGCCCCATACATTTGCGAATATGGCGCCTCAAGAACAATATCAGCAGCGTCTTGAATAATTCTTGCATCTTCCATCCCATCCATTTCACCGCCATCAAAATTGATGAAAATATCTATTTTTCCTGAATAATCGTTACTATCAATCCAATCTCCAGCCGGTAGAGAACGACGACCTTCTAATGCAATTACTATCCCCCCGCGATTGGCCCACTCAAAAGCAGTACTGCGAGCAGCCCCCCCTCCTCCGAGTATTGCTAAAACTGCTCCCTCTGCAACATCTATGCCCATATAATCAGCAACTGATACAACACCCAGGCCGTCAAATGTACCGCAAAACCATCCTTGGCCATCCCATCTAAGGCAATTCACTGATTGAATTTCCATTGAATTATCGATTGAATTTACCGCATTGCTAACCAGTGTATGTTTCAATGGCGAAGTAAGATTTATCCAAACCTCTTCTCTCAGTACTGTACTAGGTAGTTCTGAATCACTCATTAATTCCATTTTTTGCGATATCTCTTGAATTTGTAATTCTAAACTTTTTTTTGTCTTTGATTCAATTAATGTAGAACAATCTTGAACAAGTCTTGATGCTTCAACCGCCTTTTCTAATATCGCTGTTGTGCGGTATTTACCAAATGGAGACCCAGTCCATTTCCATGCGAGTGAATCTGGCATCGTGCCTGCATAACCCCATGCAAGAGCATCTTCAATTGATTTAGTTTCAACTAAATCTAACTTTTCTAGTTTGAGATTTGACGCCAAAGATGGTTTCATTGAAACGAGATGATCATGAACTATTGCCAGCAATAATGGTGACAATGACTGTTCTACAGGAGAACCTGCAATCGCGTAACTTACCCCTGCCACAAATATACATAGTGAAGGTAGTTATTGAATACTTGTCGCTTGCAATGTCAAAAAACGGGCGAGGATTCAATAATGAGTATACACAGGGTCACTTATGGAAGATATCAAGTTCAAGGCGGAGAAATCTACTATCAATATGCTGACTGGTGCGCTTGGATTTTACATGACTGCTGCAATGTGGTTTGAATTTAATGATGCTTTAGGAGATATTCTTGGGCCTAGTTTAGGAGTAATAATTGGTACAATAACATTTTTAATTTATCAATCTAACAAAAATGTTAAGGAGTTTTCTTTTGGAGGAAATTACAGCACATCAGAACGTACGGAAGTTGTTAGGCTTGAAGATGGAAGAATTCACCAAAAAGATGGTCATATTGAAGCGGGTAGAAATGCTGTTGGATATATTGCCATAATATACATCATTATTATTCTATTAAGTGAATTGACTTGGTCCAATTTATTGATTTGAGGTAATAAGATGTCTGGATTACTCGATGTTTTCATGATGAAAGAAAGAGTAAATGATGGTTCTAATCCCATTTTGATCGTTTTGGAAAAGGCATCAATGCTGTTAACGTTATTTGTTATTGGAACAATTGGTTATGGATTGAATTTACCCGATTGGGGTATTGGGTTACTAGTTGGAGCAAGTTTAGGCCCTGTCGTGTATATTCATTACTACATATTATACATCAGACCTCTAAAAAAGAGGGGCAACATTGATGTTGAATAGCAATTCTCAACAACTGGGGCAGACATATGAGTGGACTTTTTTCAACTATTTTGGATTTTTTAGGATTGGGCGCTATTGAAGGCGTGGACCTGTTATTTGCAGGTTCTGCAATTGTTGGCACTATTTTATTCATAATTTATTTCCTATTGGTACTAGTCGGCGGTGTTGCTGATGGAGCAATGGATGTAATGGGATTTGACGTTGACTTGGATGTCGGTGCTGAAGGAATATTCCATATGCTTACAATACAAGGACTGCTGAGTTTTATGATGATGTTTGGTATTTTTGGATTAGGTGTTTCTCAATCAAATGACAATGTGTTATATGCTATTGGCGCGGGTACAATTGCTGGAATAGGTTCTATGTGGGTTATTGGCAAAGTATTCCAAATGATGAAAAGTTTGGAAACCGATGGCACTGTAAAGTATCACGAAGCATTAGGGGCAAAGGGGAAAGTGTACCAAACAATATTCCCAGGCGATTCAGGCCAAGTACAAGTTGAATTTACTGGAGCACTTAGAACTGTTTCAGCAGTTAGTCATAATGAAGAAGAAAAAATAGAAACTGGAAAATTCATTCAGGTAGTCGACCACATTGGTGAAACATTGATTGTGAAATCGATTTCAGTAAATAGTTCTAGTGATTCGGAAGAATAAGTCTTGTGAAGACGGGTCAAGACTCATAAAGGAGTGCTCTCATGGCTATGCGAACACTATGGCATCAGGAGCAATATTTCTAATAGGAATCGGATTATTTGTAGCAGTTGTGATGGGAACAATCTATATCGCAACATCAAGATATAAGTTAGCACCATCAGACAAAATTTTGGTCGTTTATGGTAATGTAAAGACTGGTGGTGCTGCCGCCTGTTACCACGGTGGTGGGCGCGTTGTTTGGCCTTTAATCCAACATTATGCATACTTAGATCTAAAACCGATGACTATTCTAATCAATCTTGAACACGCACTTTCGTCACAGAATATCCGTGTTACTGTACCTTCAACATTTACTATTGGTGTTTCAACTGAACCATCCATTATGTCAAATGCTGCAGAGCGTTTACTTGGATTAAACCAGCCACAGATTGAAGATATGGCTAAGGAAATTATTTTTGGTCAACTCCGTCTTACAGTTGCATCTCTTTCAATTGAAGCAATCAACTCAGACAGAGAAGCTTTCTTGCGAGATGTTTCATTGAATGTAGATACTGAACTGCACAAGATTGGTCTTTACTTAATCAACGTTAACATCATCGATATTACTGATGAATCTGATTATATCAAGTCCATCGGTGTAGCCGCTGCAACAGAGGCTATCGCCAAGGCGGATATCGCCCGTTCAAGCGCTGAGAGAGATGGACGAATCGGTGTATCTAATGCAGAAAGAGCAATGAGAACTGAAGTTGCAAATAACGATGCAGAAGCAGAAAAGGGTGAGAAAACTGCTGAAGCAATGAAGCGTATTTATATCAATCAACAAGAAGCACTTGCGGTTGAAGGTGAAAACGTTTCTGCAGCATCTATTGCACATCACAATGCGGATCTTGCTGAGAAAGAAGCGGAAGCACTTCAACGTGCAGAAGTTGCAAAGCGCATGGCACAAGTTAACATTCAGAAGGCTCAATATGAGATGGAAGGAGAAAGACTCCGTGCTGAAGAAATCGCTCGTGAAGAAATCGCTAAGCAACAAATCGAAATTGCTGCGTCCGCAGAAGCTAGCCGAGAGCGTCTAATCGCACAAGGTCAAGCAGATGCTACTCTTGCAAGATATAATGCAGAAGCGGCTGGACAACAAGCGGTATTAGAAGCAAAGGCTTCTGGATATGCACAATTAGTGAAGAGCGCTGGTGGCGATGCAAAGGCCGCAGCAACATTACTTATGGTTGAGAAGATTGAAACATTGGTTGCAAAGCAAACTGAGGCAATCTCCAACTTGAAGATTGACAAGATTACTGTTTGGGATTCTGGTAATGGCGGAGAATCTGGAGGTTCAACAGCGAACTTCATCTCCTCACTAATCAAGTCTCTACCACCTGTGCACGATGTTGCAGCAATGGCTGGCGTTGACCTTCCAGATTACCTTGGAAATGTCAAAGAAGAGTGATTTGGCTCATTTCAAGGACCCCTCAAATGGCTATTTCAGCCAGTAATTGAAGCGAGGGATTGAAAGGTAGTTGGACGCGCATCCGACATATGGCTAGTGACTTGGATATTGCAAGAGCGGCGACTCAGGAACCAATTGAAGCAATTGCTTGGAAATTAGGGATCTCATCTCACGAATTAACTCCAGTTGGAAATGGAATGGCAAAGATAACCTGGGATGCCATCAGTGAAAGGTTCGATCGTCCTCAAGGAAGCCTTGTTTTGGTTACATCAGTTAATCCAACCCCTTTTGGTGAAGGAAAAACAGTCACTACGATTGGATTAACTCAAGCCCTCTGTGCTATTGGTTCAAAGGCAACTTGTGTAGTGCGCGAACCTTCAATGGGTCCTGTTTTCGGAATCAAGGGGGGTGCTGCTGGCGGTGGCAACTCTCAAGTCCTACCAATGGAAGACATCAATCTCCATTTTACGGGGGATATGCATGCAATAACATCTGCTCACAATCTATTGAGTGCGTTAATTGATAATCATCTAAAGTTTGGCAATGAGTGCAATCTTGATACTGAAAGAATTAGTTGGCCAAGAGTCATTGACATGAATGACCGTTCACTACGCCAAATTGTAGTAGGATTAGGTTCAGCGGCCAATGGAAATGTACGCCAAGACCGTTTTGATATTACCGCGGCGAGTGAAGTAATGGCAATATTGGTATTAGCAAGCGACTATGCAGACCTGCGCAGAAGACTTGGTGAAATTGTAATTGGTCCATCGAATGAAGGAAATCCTGTCAAAGCAGAAGAGATTGGTGCGGCAGGGGCCATGGCACTACTATTGAGAAATGCTTTCTTACCAAACCTTGTACAAACCTTAGAAGGAAATCCAGCATTTATTCATGGTGGACCTTTCGCAAATATTGCTCATGGTAATTCCAGTATTATTGCTGATAGAATCGCTTTGGGTGCTGCTGACATCGTGGTCACTGAAGCAGGATTTGGTTCTGATATGGGTGCTGAAAAATTCATGCATATCAAGGCAGCTAATTCTGGCAAGGCCCCAGATTGTGTAGTGATGAATGTTACTATTCGTTCAATGAAATTACATGGTGGAGCATTTGGTGAAAAGGGTGGATATCGCCCTACTGCGGAAGAATTGGCAGCAGAGAATGTTGATGCTGTTATTGCTGGAGCTTCCGGTAATCTTGACCGACACATTAGAAATATGGCTGGCTTTGGTATGCCGGTTGTTGTTTCAATCAATCGCTTTTCAACAGATACTGATGCAGAACTTGCTGCACTAGAAGATGCTGCCAGAGCAAGTGGAGCAACTTCCGTACAACTCTGTGAAGTACACGCAAATGGTGGTGCAGGTGGCGAAGAACTTGCAAAGGCCGTAGTCTCTGCAGTTCACGACCATGTTGCTGCTGGAAGACCTTTTACTCCTCTATTTATGCCAAATGCAGGTATTAGAGAAAAGATTGTTTCCATCGCAACAAGAATCTACAAGGCTGAAGGTGTAAAAATAGACGCGAGTGCTGAAAAACAATTAGCATTAATAGAAAAGTGGGGATATGGTGAACTTCCAGTATGCATGGCAAAAACACAATATTCATTCTCACACGATCCAAACCTCCTTGGCTCCCCTTCAGGTTTTACAGTCCCGATTAAGGAATTCCGTTTGAATGCAGGTGCAGGTTTTGTCGTTGCGATTTGTGGAAATATGATGACGATGCCAGGATTGCCTAAGCGACCTGCTGCCCTCGACATGGACATGGATGAGAATGGAAACTTGATCGGCGTATTCGGGTGAAAAAATGAAGATTCTCAAGCGGCAACAAATGTTGTGGAGAATTCGAATAGAATCTCAAGATGACCTATGGTCTATCTCGCGATTAGCACGTAAAGGAATGTCAGTAGCAATGCTTGGCGAAAGGAGAGACCAGACCACAGTAGGAGAAACTGGTGGACGAGCCAAATCCGCTGAAAGAAAAAAAATGTGGATACAGTTGAGAATTGAATCAACAGAATACCAAACATTTTCTGATACATTGAGAATACATGGGATTATTGAAGAGGCCCAATTTGATTTGGGCTTGCATCATACCCACATTATTGGAGTAAGCGATGAGATTGAAATCACATCACTTACCCCGTTTGAGGCAACTGATATTGAATTATTAATACAGAGCGAAAAAGCCAGTAAGGCGGCTCAGGTAGCATTACTCGTCGTTGAAAATGACGAAATGATTCTGTATTTCATTACTGGAAGAGGTTTGCGGGAAAGTGCAATGTGGACTATGCGTGGCGGTGGTAAACGTGGAGATTTGAAGACTACATCAAGCGTAGCCTCTTCATTTAGAAAAAGTGTAATCTCCGCACTTTCATCACAACTGGATACTGATATTCCGCTGATACTTTGTGGGCCAGGTCATGCAAAGGATGTATTGCTTCCAGAACTAAGAGATAATGGCCATAGTCGATTCATAAAATTAGTTGCTACTTCAATGGGGGGTCGCTCTGCCGCTAATGAAGTAATAAGAGATGGTCTCGCAGGAGATTTACTCGGTGAACATGCCATTTCAAAGGAGATAATGCTTCTAGAAGAGGCTTGGACTAGGCTATCCACAACCGGAACTGTAGCATATGGTAAGGAACAATTGGATAGGGCATTGAAAGAAGGGGCAATAGAGATATTGCTAATCACTGCAGATTTATTGAGAACTGAAGAGGATACTATCGCAGGAAAATCATGGCCAGAATGGTGCAAAGGACTCTCTGAGATTTCAGCAGGATTAGTGCAGTGTTCTACTGACCATGATTCTGGACAGCAATTGTTGGGAATGGGCGGAGTTGTTGCTCTTCTGCGCTATAAAATGTGAAATTGAGGATTGAATATGGAAGAAAATAAATCTTTCAAATTTGCATGGTTTGGCGAATTCAAGGATATCCCCCGTGAGCAATTACGTCAATCATTGCGTGGTTTCCGCTGGATACTTCTTAATGCTGAAGATTTACCCAATGCAACATCTGTATGGATGTTTGCTGAACTAGATGGGTTCTTCATCGCTCTAGACCATAGAGGTAGTGAATTTTCTTCTGGAGTTCATAACAGGGCTATACATCTATTACTTCTCGATAAAGAACAAGAGGTCAAGGGAATTTCAAAGGTCATCTATGGTGCAAGCGATAATATTGAAAATTACCTTTGGTGATATATTGACAATTAAGTGGGCTCGAGGGGATTCGAACCCCCGATCAACGCCGTGTAAAGGCGCTGTCATAACCAGCTAGACCACGAACCCGTGTTCCACCCCTATGGCAAGGGGTTTTTCAACTAACCGCATCGCCACTAACCTCAAAACCATTCAACGCTAGCCCTGTATATATGGATGAGGAAGTCCAAGCGACTGCCGCACGGTTAGTTCGCCGTCTCAAAGAAGGAAATCACACTATCACAGTTGCTGAATCCTGTACAGGTGGATTACTTGCAAGCGCATTTACTGATATTGCGGGAGCAAGTCAATGGTTCCGCCAATCGTGGGTCACATATTCTAATGATGCAAAAATAAAGGAACTCGGAGTTACTGAAGAGGCCCTCAATAGAAGAGGTGCAGTATCTGCTGAAGTAGCGATTCAAATGGCTCAAGGCGCCCGTAAAAGAGCGAATGCGAGCATTGCATTATCTATTACAGGTATTGCCGGACCGAATAATGATGGGAGCAATAAAAAAATTGGCACCGTATATGTCGGTATTGCATCCGAAAACTGGGCTAATTCTGATATTACTGAAATCGGTGGTAACCGTGCAGAAAATAAAATTGCTTTTGTTCATTTTGCATTATTAACCGCAATAAAATATTGGGATAGAGCTATGGCAAAGGAAGAAGTTGCAAGGAAAGAAGAAGAATCAAGGGTTGCTGCAGAAGAAGATGCTAAGTTACAATTTGAAGAAGAACGGGCAAGGCGTGAAGCAGAAGCAAAGGAAAATGCTCCATGGCAAGAAGACGCATGGAGTGACGAGAAAAAATCTGCACTTTCAAAAGAAATTATTGGCCATGAGATCAATTGGGATAAGGAAAATGATTGAACGATTCCATAACCAATTGTAATTTCTTTGTCGCACTGCTTATGTGCATCCGATGTCACCTTCGTCAATATGGGTGGTGATGCAGCAGATATCTGGCAGCATTTGGCCAGCCGGAAGATAATGCTATTGAAATCGATGAAGCAGGCTGTTCAAGAACTTGCAGACCCTTTTGCTGTATTTTCGCATGCTCAAGAAGTTGGATTTAATTCAGGACTCCTGACACAAGAGATTCTAGATAAAATGATTACTGCTCACATTGCTACACAGAATAATGATTCAACAATCGAAGAAACAAATATACCAGTTAATTCTGAAATTAAGCAACGGATTATTCCCAATACATCAGCAGATGAATTAGGAAGAACAATCGCACCAATTGCTCAGCATGAGCCTTTTGATGTTCGTTTCCGCAATAATCTACCCGATTGGAGTGTCGATGATTTCAGCGAAAATGCCAGTGATGCTACAAGTGAAATCAAAGTTCACTATGACATAACTGGGAACTCGGTCACTGAAGGGAAGATGTCTGATATTAACTCCTGTTTTTCAGACCGACTAGAAAAAATTAGAAAAATGATTATTGCAAATTCTAACCTTCCAAAACCACCTCAAGAGATTGCAAGATTAAATTCTGAATATTCACGCTATCAGGGATATGAAAATACAGCGGTAGCTATCGGTTTGGTAAATGAGCCGCGATATACAAAAAATGGCCATTTGATGTGGGGAATTGAAGATGAATCTGGCGAGATGTTGTGCCTTCTAACCAAGCGGCAAGGAGATGATAGGGATAGGGCCCAAGAAATGATTCTTGAATCCGGTTTGATGCCCGATGATGTATTAGGTGTATCTGGCTCTTTTAGTCAAACTGGAGATATTTTCTATGTATCGGATTTGTTCTTCCCCCTCAAACCAAAACATCAAAAATCAAGTTCAGAGCATGGAGTCAGTGTAGCATTCCTCTCAGATATTCATGTTGGTTCAAAGACATTCTTAGAGGCACAATGGCACAAAATGGTAAGATGGTTTCATACCGACCCATTAGCGAAGACAATCAAATATCTTATTTTGTCAGGTGATTGTGTTGACGGAGTAGGAATATATCCAGGACAAGATAAGGAATTGGCAATACCTGATTTGTATGGCCAATATACTGAATTTGCTAGGCTTCTTGAATTATTGCCTGAGTGGGTTGAATGCGTCATGCTACCTGGAAACCACGATGCTGTTCGCCCAGCAGAACCGCAACCAACGTTTGAAAAGGATATTCAGCAGGATTATAATTCAACCACATTTGTTGGAAATCCTTGTGATTTTTCATTGAATGGTGTGCGTGTATTATCTTATCACGGAAAATCAATTGACGATTTCGTTGCAGGTTTACGAACTGTCACCTATTCAGATCCTGTTGAAGCTATGCGCCAAATGTTGAGAAGGAGACATCTTGCACCTCAATGGGGGGGTAAAACTCCACTTTCTCCAGAGCCCGAGGATGGTTTGGTGATTAATGAAGTACCTGATATTTTTGTAACCGGCCATGTTCATGGGCATGCATGCATTGATTTCAAGGGTACAACATTGATTTGTTCAAGCACTTGGCAAGACCAAACATCATACCAACGAATGCTAGGTTTCCAACCAAAACCTTGTATGTTAACGATTGTAAATCTGAAAAGTCATGCTACAACTGCAATTCCATTTGCGTGAGCATATATTATTCAAGACCTAATAGTGGCCTCAATAAAGTTAGGTCCTTTTCCATGACAATTTCAACCCCTGCCTTTTCAAATGCCATTAATGAAGAATCTCTTGTTGGGTTAAAGCCAATAAAAGTGCTTCCTTCAATATGCATACTCAAATCCATTTCAGAATCTCCAACTGATACAATTTTAGTAGTATCAATACCATTCATTTGACACAACTTCTCAATTACTTCTCCTTTACCACCTGCATGTAATCGACAAATTCCTTCATCGGTTAAAGAATCATCTGCAGCAAATTTGAATCCATTCGCAATCCAATCATCCACTTTTAGCATCGATGCTATTGTCGATACGAATATATCTACTCCCGCTGATACTATCGCAACAAATACTCCTCGCTGTAATAATTCAGAAACAAGTTCCCTTGCCCCTGGCATTAATTTTACACCAGAATATGCTCTAAATAGGTCATCCTTGAAGATAGGGTCTTGTTTGCTTTTCCAAAGTTGAATATCTGAACGCATAAATTCAACATCACTCAAAACTCCTTCAATGAAAAGTTGTAAATTTTTTCCATTATCTGTTCCGAAATGATCATGAAGAGTCCTCCATGAAGAAATTGCATCAACTAAGACTCCATCACAATCAAAAACAACGCATTCGGGCAAAGAAGCATCGCTTGACTCGTCATTAGTTACTACCATCTGGCCTCTCCAAGACAAACTAAATGTTTCTTGCTTGAAAGGCTTCGCAACGTTTGATTATCAAATGCAGCATATGCTGAGAAAAAGGGGAAGCGAAAAACTGGAGGGGTCCTAAGACCCCATCCAGCGTTCGCATTGTTTAATCCGTCTCCGCAGAGTACGGCTTTCTCGAAATGCAAGAGGGAAGAGGGCCGCAGCCCTCTAACCCTAATGCGTCCTTTTGCACTTACCTAAGTTCAAGCCTTCAGGTTGTATGCCAATCCTGTCCATTCCTTGAGGACAGCACCTTGAGCATTTGCCGGAGCATATTTCAAAGTAATTGTGACATCTTCCAAAGGTGTACCATCTGGTGCGTGGGTGCGTACATAGACTTCATCACCAGTGTTGAAGGTAGAAACAGATCTTGTTCCTTCCTTGTTCACTTGGTCAACGAATGTGACGAATGCGTCACTGTTTGCAGGATTAAACCCGTAAACATCGTTAGTATCGGCCAAATTGGCAGTGTATGTAGCAACAGATCCACTTGCATCAGTATACATGATACGGACTTCAACAGCTTGGGTTGCCAAGTCTGTTTCAGATTGGCGCACTGAGATTCTCCAGTGTCCATCATCTGCGTCTGAACCATTGATATCCTCAATGTCGAAGGTGACTCTTGGGACACCCTTGACATCTGTTTCAGCTAGACTAGAAGCCCACACGTAGATTACACCTGATAGAACCACTGTGATAGCGACCATTAGAATGGTTGCGATAACAGGGGATACTGCAAGTTCATCTTCTACGATAGTTGCTTCCATTTCTTCCTCATCCTCATCACGGCGTCCGGAAAGTGCAAGAGCACTTACGAAGATACCTGCAAGGCTCACAGCAATAATGCTAGGAGCGAAGGAAGGAACTGCACCTGCACCGATTGTTCCCACAACGGTTGGCAAGTTTTGTCCAGATGCCTCAAAGGTTGAAGATGGCTGGTTAGCGTGAGCACATGTTGCCGCAGTTTCAAGACTGGACATCATGTTGTTACACCAATTGCTGTCTTCAAGTAGAGGTCGGCGTTCAGAGGTCTGTGTAGCATTGCTACCGTATTGACCAGGCTTGGACCAATCTGCTCCTTGTTGTCCTTGGTTGTTAGAACGGTGGGAAGCAGGGGTATCAGTCTGGAAACGATCTGCAGAAGGTGCTAGTATGTCACAAGGGTTTGCCAAACAGGTCTTGACGTCCATCTCGACCCAAACGTTTGTTGTATCCTTTGTGATGTACACATCTTCAGTTATTGAAACAGATGTTCCGTAAGCTGGTACAGCGTAGTAGCGTGTTTGCTCAACTTCTGAGTGACCGTCTGTGTGGAAGGTAATCGCCAACATATGGTCGTATGTGTAAGGTCCTTCATCTCCACCAGCAGTTACATCAATAGTTGTTGGCACATATGTACCGGTCATGATGTTAGTAACTCCATTGAAGTTGAATCCTGTGTCTCCACTGAATCCGTAGTCAGCAACTAGTTCACGTACTCTTTCAACACGTACACCAATTTCTTGCGTAGCAACACCTTGCGCATAATCTGCAATAGGCATCAAAGCGGTATCGTAGTTAGGAACATACGATGGTGCAGATGCTGTGTCACGCAGTACCAAACGGATTTGACAGTAGTCAGATCCAGTCGGTCCGATTTGGTGGATACCGTTGTCGTTCAAGTAATCAATCTCCCAATCAAATCCATTGGTTGTTGCATCTGGAACTAGGTCCAATACTAAGTCATCACCAACGATTGTTGCTTCGAAGTAGTTACCATATACACACTGGTCTGTTGACTCAATTTGCCAAGTCAAATCAGCGTCGTTGTGGTCAACGTCGTTCTTCATTGCAGCAAGACTGAAAGTCAAGTTTTCAGCATTGGTATCATCTTCCATAACCGAAAGCTTCCAAGGGATTGAGTTAACAGATCCATTGTCAGGGTTCACTGAAACAGTTCTTCCTTCATCATCGGTCATTGATGCATTCCAGTCAAGGATGACTGGAGCGTCGTTAACAGGTGATACTGAGAAATCAACATCAAACACAGTAGCTTCCTGGTTCTCTGCTCCATCATCAGATAGAGTTAGAGAGACAGTACAAGTGCCTCCAAGTTCGTTGTTTGTGTTCTCAGATAGAACCAATTCGTTGATAGCGTTCACTTCAGCAGAGAAGGCAATACATGTTGTAGGTACAGATGCACCCCATGTGTAGACTTGTCTTGTAGGTGATTGCTCGTTAGCCATGTCACGGATGTATGAACGTGTAGCGTTACTTACATCACCTAAGAACTTGGTATGAGAACCGAATCCTTCTGGTAGGATGTTGTTATACAATTCATCCTCAGAGAACAGAGGCATACAGTTTGCTTCATCGATGTTACAGATCACTGGTGCGTCGTTGACGTTATCAACAGTGAATGTAATATTCTTTGAATCAGTTAATCCATTGCTGTCAGTCACTTCGAAGCTGTAGGTCATAATACCAAATTGGTTGTCAAGAGGTGTAATAGTTACTTGGTGACCGTTTTGGTTCCAATCTACTAGTACGTTATCGTGAGCAACAACATTGCTTGAAGCAGATGTCCAGGACATTGATGCTTCATCATCTTGCACATCATCAGCCATGTTAGTTAGGCTGAAAGTGTAAGCACCTGAGTCCTCGTCGACAGTAATGTCAGCGAGTGATGCTCCAACAACAGGACAAGCACGCTCCATGTCTAGGTTAACGTTAGCATTGGTTGCCATTGATAGGTCCTCAGTAACTGCCCAGTCATAAGCACAGTCTGCAGAAGTCTTGATCATTACATCGTAGTCCTTTGCAACACTTGGTGTGCTAGATCCCTTGTATGTGCGGTATACTAGTACTTCATCAGCAATTGAACCAGTTAGCAAGTCATCATGAGTCAACTCAACAGTGATATATTCACTGAAGGATTGCAGAGTATTTCCGCTGTCAATTGTTTGAGTTGGGTGAACAGTGCTGACATCAGCAGTGCTTTCACCTTGTACTATTGCAACAACATCAATCTGGCTTGGTGTTCCACCCATACGGCTGAATGGTATAGAAATCTCAGCAAAGTTGCCAGAGAAATCTACAGATACAGCGTCCTGACTCAATGAAGTTGGTCCCCATCCAAGGAAACCATATGAGTACAGGTCATATGATGAATCACTATCAGCCCATAGAACATAGTTTGCAGGCACAGGTAATGTGTGAGCACCGCCCATTCCATTGTATCCAGTTGTTGAACCACTTCCATCAGTACTGATGTAAATCAGCAAGTCTGAGTTAGTTAGATCTTCACCGGTCAATCCGAAGTACAAGTTATCTCCTTCAATATATGTCACAGACATGTCATTGGTACCGTCACCGCTCATTACACCTGGCATTGCATATCCAGATGGGTTCAGAGCGTTTCCACCGTTCCAGTCACTGTCATCACCGTCAACAACCATATTTTCTGGTTGGAAACTTGTAGACACATAGGAAGCACGTGTTCCGTCAGTAGACTTGATGAGAAGCGCAACTTCATTTGCAGGAGTAGCAGTCAAGTGAGTGCTGTCCATAGAGAAGAGGTTTGCTTCATCAATTGTTGCAGTAGTATCTACAATCAACTTCTGGTCATCCAGAGAGTTACCAATTGAAGTGACGTATGCGTTTGCACCTGCATCAATTTGTGTTGTTGATGAAGTCCAAGTCATGTTCTCAACAGATCCTACTGAATCATCGACCTTCAATGCTGTTGTAGCATCAGCCACTCCACCATCCCAACGGAATGGTGAGTTGACTACGTGTACACCGACATCACCGGAAGCGTCTAGTGGGTAAACCCAAACTTCAGGTGAATCTTCAACATATAGACCAGTTCCAGAAGTACCACCGTCAACTGCTGCGTTTATTGCAATAACAGTTGTATCAGTAGCGTGGACACCATAGGAGTCACCAGCAAGTGATGCATCTCCCATTAGGTTGAGTGTACCAGATGGCATATCAACACCAATGTCATATCCTGAAACAGTGGTTCCATCCAAAGTGACTGTGTTAACTCCATCAGCAGAATTTATTCCGCTTGTTGAAGTTGAAGAATCACCTGATAGGATTGAACCATCGTCAGCCATATCACAGTTCTCAAGAACAATTGCATTGTCAGATAATGTGATAGTATTATCTGCACTGTTAATTGTTACAGATGCACAATCAACTGCTGAAATACCGATAGCATTAGGAGACAAACGACCAGCGCTTAGTCCAATCGTGTTTCCACTAATATCAGGTCCAGAGTATCCTCCACCACCTGCTGCCTCAAGTGCGTAGATGTTTGCACCACCGTCACCGTATGTGTCTGTTACCTTGATTGTATAACTTCCAGCATCAGTGTAGGTCTTAAGAGGCGTGTATCCAGTGTTGGATGAGAATGAACCAGCTGCCCAGGTATCCTTTGTTCCATCAGGCAAGGTAATCTCAATTCCAATCTCTCCACCCCAACTGTCTGTTTCTAGATCAACTGTTAGTGTCTTTCCAGAAGCCAGTGTAAAGGTACAAGTCTTAGAATAACTGTAATCATATGAACGGATAGTACATAATGAGCTAGACGGAGCAGGAGGTTGGCTCATTGAATCCAACACTATTCCACCATCTGAATCAATTAGTGTGTTATTTGTAACATCACCTTGACCACCATCGATTACGATTCCTGCATGTGCAGATTCGCCAACACCATTAATCGTGTTGTTATCAATCACGAATTCAACACCATTAGTGACTGTGATTCCTTCTTGTGCACCGTTAATGGTGTTTCCAGAAATCTCAGTTCTCAAGTTCTTACCAGCATATTGTGCGATTGCAGTACCTGCTCCACCATCACTGTTGAATGTGTTACCAGAGATAACTGTATCATCAGAATGAGCGTTTCGATAAATCCAAACGTCAGCAATTTCTCCACCATCATTGAAAGTGTTTCCACTAACAGTTAGGTTGTCAGCACCGATATAATCTGCGGTGTGATAGCTGTAGTAAGGAGATCTCTGAGTCATAACACCGACTGCACAGTTGGTGAATGTGTTTCCACTAATTACTCCACCATCTCCACCGCCAAGTGCGATACAAATATCAGACCATTGAACTGCGCTGTTTAGTTCTGTGTATCCACGGAAGTGAGTGATGTCATTATTGGTAATTGATGTTTCTTCAATTTCCCAATTATAACTATACCAGGCACTCTTGTAACCATTCGATGCTGTTATGGTTGAAAGTCCACTAAGTGTTGAATTATCAATAATGAAATTCATTGTGTAGTAGAAATATCCAAGTTCAACACCCATTGGGCTTCCAGTATCAGGGTTTGTCGTCATAGAGTACATTTCACCATCTACCATGTAGAAGGATGATCCGTAAGGTGACTTAGGGTACCATCTTTGTGTATCATAGTAAGTGTAACCGCCAGTTGCAAGTAAAGTAGAACCATTGAAACTGTAGTCGTTACCACCATTTAGGTACATGAATGGTACATCTATCATTACCGTCTTACTTGACATATCCTTGGCAATTCCACCATAGTAACCATATTCCTTACCGTCGTTAACTCCATCACCATCAGTGTCTACGTCACGGGAACCTGCAGTGGATAAGTATCCAGCACATTGTGCGACCATAGCGTATGATGTAGATGAGAAGCCATAGCAAACACGATCTGTGATTTGGTCAACCAGGTCAACAGACTCAGAGTTTCCACTTGCATCAGTTAATGTTGCAGCATGGAATGCATAACGGAAATCCATCAAGTTGTTAGAACCGGATGTGTAGTAATAGTCAATCTTAGCGACTGTGGACACTTCGAATCCTGCTAAGCTTGGTATTGTTAGTCCAGAACTATCTACTGTAATAGTAGTAAATGTCAATCCACTTACTTGACCACTAGAATCGGTAATTCCTGTTCCAGTAGCAGCACCTGTAGCATCCAAGAGATTAACTGTAGCACCAGAAACTACACTAGAATCTGCAGTTAATGTCACAGCTAGTTCTCTTAGTCTGGTAAATAATCCACTACCAGTTACTTCCACTGAATTGGCATCAACTGTTCCTTCGATGAAGTCAACTGCAGCGGAGCCAGTAATCACGATATCCTTGGTATTACCAAGAGTGACATCGGTCATTGTAATAGTTCCTGTACCATCGGTTTCAATACCTACGGCGTTATTTGCAATTGATACACTATCAAAGGCTACATCTCTAGATGATAATGCGCCATACTTGAATGCCGCTCCAGCAGAGTTAGTAACCGTTCCAGACAAATCACCAGTAATATCCTTGACATAGTATACACCAGCGGATGTTTGTCCGTTTAGATCTAAGTTCAACAAGTCAAGAGAACCAGATGCAGATGTTCCTGCAAGTACACCATATGTACCACCTGAAACATTGAATCCATCCACTGCTGCTGCAGTCTGTCCAACTATTTCTATTCCAGAGTTTGTAGGGCTTGTGACCTCTACATTTTGGAAGTTACCAGCGGCAAATGCGCCACCGATTTCAACACCTGTGTCTGCACCAGTAATTTGTCCATCCTTGAATAGAGCTGTACCGGATTCACGGACATAGTTTCCTAGATCACCTGGGTCGTTACCACTGCGTGCAACAAAGTCCAATCGGTCTTGGTAGTTGTCAGCACGGTTGTGCAGAACATCCATCCAAAGTGTGACCTTGGTAATGTTACTTGCTGAGATATCCACTGTAGGGAATGTCAAACGTGCACCTTGTCCAGCACTCATGTAGTATGAGTATGCGTAATCAAGACAGATGTTGTAGTTACCCCACAATCCGTTGTATCCTTCAGGTGGCTTGAATACACCTTGGCCTCCATGGTAGGAGGTGTAGTAGTATCCCCAGTAATGGTATGGGTAGTATGAAGCACTGCCTGTTGGAGTAACTCCATCGATGTTTTCCCAGTCAAATCCAAATTGTGGAGGTGAACTGTAGTAACCAGGATAGCCCGGGTTAGATTGAGGACCGCCTGGCCAATAATACCACAGGTAGTACATGTATCCATCTTGGGTAGCTGAATTCGGACTGTTAGGTCCGTATGAATAACCGTAGTAGTTACAGTTGTAGGACGGTGCTCCACCAACTCCACCATCATAGGTAGCAGCATAGCCACTACCAGATGCTGGGTCTGCAGCACTGTATGGGTAATATCCAAGATCTGCGGAATCAGTAATGTTCCAGGAGTTACCTGCGTCATCTTCCAACTCGATGTTGTATCGGTCAGTCATCATGTAATACTTGCTTGTTGCATAGTTGTATGTTGGGTGAGCGTTACCGCCACCATAAATACTGTTTGCACCAACTTGCAAGTAGTCACCTGTTCCTAGATATGTAGATAAGTCAATTCCGTATGTTTCCCAACCTGTTGCCTTGCCACTCAATAGAGTAGAGCGATAGATTGTTGGAAGTGACATTCCACCATATATGTCCACACCTACTGTGTTGTCAGTTGAAGTGAATCCATTGACTTGAGGTGCGCCATTGTAGGCTTGAATACCTACTGCTGCGTTCTTAACAATAATATTGTTAATGTTTCCACCAGCTTGTTCAACCCAAAGTGCTGTACCAGTGTTACCAGTATTGATGATTGAAGAATCATCAACTGAAATTGTACCACCATCTACCTTGACTGTAGCCATTTCATCAGATGATGCTGATGCACCATAGATTAGACCGTTATTCATCATGGTAAGTGTTGCACCATCGCCAACTAGTATTGCAGATTTGGTTGTTGCATCTTGTGCAACATCACGAACTTCACCGCCATCAATCTCTAATGTACCACCATCTTGAATGTCAAGATGTAGGCCATAGGTTGAGGTCATTGCCTTTAGTGAACCAACTGCTCCAGTATCAACTGAAGTTGTTACAACTAATTTACCACCATTGCTCAAAGTAAGAACTGGTGAATTTGTTGCTGAACTCTTAACCTTCATTACTGAACCTAGTAATTCGATGGTACATCCATCAAGTGTTAGGTCAGCAGAAATGGTCATTGGTGTACTATCGAATGAATAGACACCTGAACCCACTGGAGATTCCATTACACTAAGAGTAGCGTTTTGGGCAATCCATGTACAATCCATTCCAGCTTGATCGAAATCAACAGGTGCTGGTTCAAGAAGCAAATCAATGCTGCTACCGATGTTAAAGTCTCCAGAAGATGGATACCAAGCATCAGCAGTCATTGTTTCATTCTGACCGGCAGGTCCGAAAGCACGAATGTTGTGGTCTGAATAGGTGTTTCCGTTAGAGTCACCTGTGACAACCCAAATGTTTGCTTGACCATTAGTATCAGTAAGGTGGGAACCAACTTCAAAGAGTTCGCTTCCGCTACCATCAACAACTGATGCTGAGACTGTGTGTCCAGACTTCCAAACCTGAGTTTGCACAGGAGGAGTTCCAACCAAAGCCATTCGGTATGTTGCTGCTTGAGCAAGACCACCGAACCAGATAGTTGCTGAAGATGCAGCATCCCAGTCACAGTTTCCTGTGTCACCAGTATTATCTGCACAATCGTTTCCATCTTGTGTTACATCAATCAATGAGATCTGAGCATTTGTACTTGCCTTAGCAAGATAAATTGTCCCAGTACCTGCAGTTGTACTTGTAATTGTAGTTTCACCAACAGTCATCTTTGTGTTACGTGCATATAGAGCAGATGTAACAGAATTTGTGTGAGTGATTGTACCATCAGATACTACAACTGTGTTAGGTGCTGCACTGCTAGAACATGAACTGTATACAAGCTCTGCATTAAGTGCATCAGCATTGACATTCCATCCACAACCAGACAATTGGAATGTTCCAACTGCAAAGTTAGATAGATCAAGTTTATCGGTTGTTATTGCATTTCCATTGATACTTACATCGCCTGCATTAAGATCTGTAAAGAGACTTGGATGCATACGATTCATCTGAATGTCACCGGATGTTAGTGTGTCAATAACTGCATTTGCACCAGAAGGTCCAGCTGCAGTACTTGATGCACCACCAGGGGTAATTGCTAGATTAGCACTTCCTAGATCAACATCAATCATGCTAATCGAACCGATTGCATCGATTGATGCAGAACTGTAAGCATCAGCATCAAAGTTGTATAGAACAACTTCTGAACCTGCTCCAGCATCTGAACCGATTGCCTTTCCAGTTTGTCCACTCGCTGTGGTTGCTGTAACGTTAGATACGGTAACCATTGAGAAATCAACATCAATTAGGTTCACATAGGAATTAGTAATTGTTGTATTCTCTAAGAATAGTGCACCTGCAGTTGAACCTGCTGATGAACCATCTGCGACAACAATCGCTCCACCCCAGGAATTTCCTGCGGTGTTACAATCCTTCATTGAACCTTCAGTCAAAGTTGCAACAGTGTCTTCTGCGAAGTTGAAACATGCTGTGTTAGATGTACTTCCTTCAACACTGAATCCATCCATTGTTACTACTGTACCTTGTCCGCTACCATGCTCGAAAGCTACAGCGACATTCTTGAAGGTAACTTCACTCATTGTGAAGTTTCCAACAGGTGCATTAGTTGATGGCGTTGAGCCATGACGGCTTCCTGCTGCAATTGCTGCTTCAGAGGTATTAACGAAATCAACGTATGAGAACTGGTGGCGGTCATCAGTTCCTGTAGAACAAGAATCTGTGAACGCTATTCCTTTCCAAGTTGCTCCAGCCTGACCTTCGATCTTGATGTGGTCTGTTACGTTTCCATTAGCTGTTAGTGAATCACAAGCGCCGTCAAAGGAAATACCCTTTCCGGATGCGACTTGGATTACTACACCAGGCTCAATGTTCAAATTAGCCGAGATTGACAAGTAGTCATTCGATGGGTTAATTCTAATTGGGCTGTCGGAAATATCCCAAGTTGTGTCTACAGTAATATCGGACTCAACATCAGTACCCTTTCCTTCAAATGGCATTGTGCGGTAATATACACCACAGTCAACAGATGTTGTCTTGTAACAATAATATGAACCATATCCACCATAGTTTGGTGCAAGAGTATTTGTCTTGACATAGTAATTCTTACTTGGCATTTCAGGAGGTACTGCGTAATATGAACCCATACTTCTGTAAGTACTTGTACTGCCAGAATTAATCAACTGCATAATTCCATGGCGGCTGATATGGATTCTATCATTGCTGTCTGAACCATTGAATTCTGTACCAAAGTATTCGAATGCGAATCCTTCAGGGATGTCAATGTTTGCTGCACACTTAGCCTTGTAGTTGTTGAAGTAATATGCACAATAATATGCAGACGGGTTACCATTTGAAGCACCTGTTAATGCTGCTTGTGCATTAGCCAAGTTCTTTATTCCAAGGTCAAAGGTCTCATGACCGTTTGACGTAGATGATGTAGAAATACGGTAGTTGTTAGAGAAGATGTTAGCACCTGCGGTGTAACTTCCTGAACCCATACGCATTGTCTCACCCTTTGTGCGGGTGCTATCTTGATATCCAGTCATCATGTAATCGTAGTAGAATCCACAATTAGTATCGTACTTGAACTCAACTTCATTAGTGACGTCATACATTACTACTTGGTAAGTACAAAGGTAACTGTTAGTGTAACCCATGTCTCTCCATTCAATAATCAGCATCTTGTTAGGGTCGCCAACTTCGAATGAGTTTGTTGCTGAAGTTACAGAGTTAATACCTGAAGATGCTGTACTAGTATCTTCTGCAGTCATATAATATTCATATGAATTTCCACGCTCAAGGCCTGTAATTTCATAACTCCATGTACAACCAGAATCAGCACATTGTGCTCTTGTTTTACCAGACTGTTGTGTCATTGAAGCGGATGTCCAAGTTGTTGCACCGACTTCACGGTAATACAATGTAGGACCTACTCCGGCAGCTGTACTGACATTCAATCCAGATGGTGGATCTCCTGCATCAGTAAGTGTTACGGAAACAGTTCTGTCCTTACTGTGGGAATCAGACAATGCTGTATGATCCATAGTAGGTGCAAAGGTATCTGGTTGAGGTGCAACCAGTCCAACCTTATACGTTATAGAACCTGTAGATGCTTGTTGTCCATAGTATCCTACAGACATAGCGAATCCAGACCACTTGTAATTTGTAATACTCTGGTATGCTCCGAAGTAATAGTATGCAGAATTACAGCGACCTGTTCCAGAATAAGTTCTGTAGAAGTAATACGCTCCGTTATCTGTTACACAAAGCATGTTAGCAGATGTTGTGCTTCCTGTTGCATTGAAATTGAATTTACCAAATGAACCAGTGAAACCGCCTGGGATCGCGATTTTGTAGGCTTTATTGTATCCATATCCAGATGAATAGGTTGCTGAATCTCCACCAGACAAAGGCTTGTCGATTGTTAGAGAAGTGCTTGATGTTGCCTTATCTCCAAGACCGACCATTGCCCATGCGTTAGAAGAACTGTCATACAACATAATCAAATTGTATTGTGGTCCATTCTTTGCTGCAATTGTTAGGTATCCATTGTCATCCTTGTGAAGTTGGTCAATTCCTGAACGTGTTCCACCCATTCCATTGTAACCAGTTGATGGAGCTGTAGTCCATTGTGTCAACCAGTTCGCGTAGAAATAGTAAGAAGTTGTATAGAAACATGATTGTGAACCAGTGCCACAACTTGATGTGTCAAATTCGAAAACATATTCGTCACTTCCATCATAATAGGTCATCTGACGGTCAAGTACTGTAGGATAGTTGTATCCTCCACCACTTACGTCAGTTGTTAGAACAGTCATTTTCTTTGTAGTTCCTGCATCAACAACATCTTCTACTGCAAAGTAGTAAGGTGTTGGAGTTGTTTGTGAACCAGTTGTTGCAGGCTCATATCCAACGTTAGCACCGTTGCTTCCTTGATTTAGATCTTGGAACTTCCAGTAGTATTCAAGGTAATCACCTGCATCTACTGAAGGTGTTGTAGCCTTGAATCTGCAAGTTGAAGAAGTTGAAGAACAAGTTCCGATAGAAGTAGCGGATACGCTAGACCATGTTCCATTATTCAATGAATAATGTAGTGTAGGTCCATTAGCCGATGTAGTATCAATACCAGACATATCTGAAAGGGTTGTAAAGAATGTTCTTGGCCCTTCATGATAAGAAGTAATTCCAGAATATGGTGCGAAGTCAGCTGTTGGTGCATCTGCATCAGTACCACCTGAGTAAACTATTTGGATATAGGAGTTAGATGAACCGCCTGTGTACGCATAAGTATATGCGTAAACGTTTGACATCATTCTTGCTCCCATTCCGATAGTACCTTGATTAGTTTGAGCGGATGTAATGTATCCTGCTGCTGTCGAAGAAGAACATGTGGTAGCAGTAGTACAAACATCTGCTGTCTTCCATCCAGTTCCTTGACTGTAGGTATCAAAAGATGCGGAGTTCCAAATTGAGGATTGCATCTTTCGTGCTTGAGTTCCACCGTAGTTTGTACCCAATGTTGAACTAAATGCTCCTGAACAGGACGCAGTAGATACTGCGTGGTTCCACTTAGGGTCAGTACCACATTGTTCCATTACAGTTGCTGTAATGGATGCAGTAGAACTGCTTCCATATCCATAGGAAACATATTGCTTCCACTTGATAGAATCAACAGTAGCCCCGGTCGGTAGAGCGTGGTTGCTTGTGAATACATACTTGTTCCAAGGCAGATAGTACATTGTGCTGTAGTATCTGTATAGGTAGCGGTAAGATGATCCGTAACAATATGCGTAGTATACGTAACAATATCCACCAGCATTGGATGTGACCTTAATTGTAGGGTCGATAGCAAGTGGGAAGACTCTGTCTTCTGAAAGTAACCAATCTGTGTCAACAGCAGTGGTCAAAACGATCAAAGATCCATATGCTTGTACGAAGTATGTAGCGACATATGGTTCCTCTGCGTTTTCTTCAATTACCATAGGAACTGGGAATGAAACTAATAATTCACCGGTTTCTGTGTTACGTACTTGAAGTTCTTCTTGAGTTTGTGTGATTGCCTCGTCAACGAGAGTGTCACCAATGTATAGAGAATATCCAGCAGGCAGTTGTACTGCTTCTGAAAATCCTAGCCAGGCTGCATTAGGCTGAAGCACAGGGCGCTCGCGGATTACGAGGTTCTGCTTCAATTGTGATGACTCGACTGTGTAATCCAAGTCAAAACCTTGTGCTACTGGGTATCGAATAACATTTCCACCGACAGTTGGAGCCTCGTTAGAAGGTTCAACCATTAATGGCATTGGCGCCTCACCTGATTCATCGATGGTTACAACTGTTGGGTTGATACCGGTGATGATCGGATCGACGAATTGACTGGTTTGAACTCGGACTCCACCAGCAACTTCTGCAGCAAATTCTGCTGTGAAGGTGTTCTTGGTGACTTCCCAGCCGTTTGCTGTTGCAACGACGTTCAAGTCAATTTCATCCCATACTCCATCGTCTTGAAGGTAGTTGATTGGCTCGTTAGCAATTAACTGAGCAATGTTACCATCTTCTGTGACGTAAGCTTTGGTCATTTGGTCTCTCATTCCCTTGAGCTCAAGGGCTTGGTCATATTCATAGTCTGTGTCTTCAATGGTATCAGGTAGCTTGAAGAAGTCTTCTGACTCTTCAGTAGCGTCAACGAAATCAATTTCGCCAACGTTATTTGTTACGAATCCACTCATTGGCATTAACGCCATAAGTAGACACAGTAACAGTGCCACTCCAATTCCACCAAGGACAGACTTTTGTGTTGTTTTCTTTGTTCCCAACATAGGTCATTCACCTCATACGGACTGTATGCAAAGCATGGCAGGTTTTGAAACACTTATGAGGGTTGGGGTACATGTTCTTTGAATACTTCATTATTTACACCAGCAACAATCAATATACTGCGCCCCGATTTGTACCTTTCAGTGGTACATTCTTTTTGTAAATGTTATTTTTATTATATACTTAAACAAAAATAGATACTTTTTCCGGAAAAAGGCAACAAATAGTTGTTCAAAAAGTATGAATTTGAAATAATTTGAACATTCGAAAAAATACCGCGCCGGAATGATTTCAAATTATTACAATTTTAATATAAATATAATAATTCAAGATTTGGATATCTCGAAAAGATGAATGTGGAATAACTGAAATCATTGATCATCAATATTATTGAAAAATTCCTGAAAAAGAATCCCCACTACATCACCTCATTAGCTGGGATAGAATATATGAGAAAAGGGGCCAAGAGAGCCGCCTCAGCGGCTCTCTTAGCGGTTATACATAGCCCGCAGGCTAATGTTTTGATTCGATTGATACTAAGTCAAAGATCAGTAATCCCAATCTTTGCCTTCGTCACCATCATCGCCACGGCGAAGGATGCCAGCGCTAACGATTACTGCTACAAGTAACAAGCCACCGATTAGACCCCATGTCCAGCCTGGCACACCAGCAGAATCTCCGCCAGTACCTATTGAGCCGCCATCATTATCGTCGATAACAACAACATCTCTGTGGTATTCAATGCTGTTCATACTTGCTGCTGCTGCTGAGTTACCAAGTCCATCCACAGGCACTGCTGTGAAGTAGTAATCCCATGTTCCTTCAGCGGTTGGCATTGCAATGTTGATTGTTGTATCAGTTGCACCTGTTGTAGAAACACACTGTGAAGGCATGTTTGCTGCATCGAATGAATCTTGCTTTTGGTAGCATACATTCCAGTGATCAACATCTAATGTTTCACCAGTTGCAGCCCAAGAGACAGTCCATTCTTCACCAACTGCTTGTACGGCCATATTCATAGCGGATACTCCACCATCAACTGCTTTGTCGGCAACAATGGTGCCAGCCCCTATAGGACTACTACATCCTTGAGCATTACAAATTGCCACTGAAACGTCGTATGTAACTCCATGCATGGTATTAGAACCAGAGTAAGTGTAGGTTTTTGCACCAGCAACTGCGTTTGTGGTAAACGGGAAGTCTTCTTCATCACAGTCATCACCAGTAGTATCACATGTAATTGTTACAACTTCTGAATCAGATGAAAGTAATACTGTAGATACATTCCAGCTCATTACCAATGCTCCACCCTTACCGGCTGATGCATCAAAGGCTGAAATACTTGCAACCGGAACTGCTGCTTCTTCTAGAGCAGCACCAATCAGTACTAGACTACCTGAAGGCAACACTGAACTATCTGCTGCGAGAGTCACTTCAAACATTGAAGTTGTTCCATCAACATCTTCTGCAGTTGTCGATAGTGATTGCCATAGACCTGAATCTGTCACATACCAAAGTGATGTTGCACCTAGGCTCTTGTCAAAGATTACAGCCATAGATTGTGAAAGAACGTCATTTGCAGTTAAAGACCAATCTGGCGCATATGCGACTACGCCAATTGCATCATAGGTACCTGTATAACCTGGTAATGTTTGGTCTTCAAATGCTGTTAAATCACCATCAACTGCTGTAATAGAGAAGTCGGTCTTAGCCCAATACTCTATTGCATAGTTAACACCAATTCCAGAATCTGTAGTTGCAGAACCTACACCATTGTTCCAAATTTCAAGAATCATTTCTTCACTAACTGAAGCACCTTCGGAGTCAGTAACTGTAACAGTAACTGCGAATGTCATTACATAATCGTTGATAATTGGGAATTGGCAAATTACACCAGCTCCTGCTACTCCTCCACAACCTGGAAGGGCTCCTCCTTGGTATGCCCAAGTGTATTCAAGAGATTCACCAGATGCGTCATCTACATCGAATGCTTCAACTGACATCTGAAGTAACTCTTCTTGACCCACGATTAGGTCTCCAACTGTGTTCAAATCAAACGATGTGATCATCGGTAGATTGTTTACTACATCAAGAGTCATACTCTTGTAATTGTTTGAAGGGCGTTGGTCGGAATTCTTTCCATCCATTGATAGTGATGCTTCAAAGGTGTATGTACCTTCTTGTAAGTCTATAATATCACAAGCAAATCCGGTCAAAGTAGGTGGTAGCTCAGGAGGAAGAACTGATTGATCTTCCCCTAGTTGTGCATGCTGGTATGCCGGAGGGACTCCATCCATACAATCGCCAACAGTACTTGTTTGAGATACGGATTCACCATCTTTTGTTGTCGTGAATGTTACATTCCAATAATACAATGATGAGATGTCGCTTCCACGATGTTCAACTTGAACATGTATTCTAGACTTACCTACATTCAGGTCGCCAACTTGGCCATCACTGAGCGAGAAGGTTGGATCTCCACTGCCATCAGAATTGTAGCCTTGGTAAACTGTAAGAGTCGTGATACGGATGTCGTGGAAGTTGTTTAGAGCACCGGTAATTGCATCTGAGTTTGAAGTTGGATAGTCATCTGAATTCTGTACTTCTTCACACATGTGGAAGTATGTTGTTTCAGTTTGCGACTCGTTTTCTCCTTCAGTAAATGTTTCCCAACATGATTCAAATGAGTCATAATCAACATAGTTCATCAAGGATGCTTCAATTGAGTATGCTGCATCCTCGCCAGATGTATCAGGTACAACGCTTCCTTGATATGTCCATTCTTGTTGGAACAATAGCACAGTGCGTGTTTCATTGGTCACGTTATTTGGGTCTTCTCCATGACGGAAGGTTTCAACCATTTGGCCGCTTGTTCCAGCGGTTAGATATGTTGTTCCATAAATATCCTTTGTGCCATCAGATGCGGAAGTAAGATCTCCAGCAACCTTTAGAAGAATTGATACATTTCTAGGATTAAATCCACCTGTTGCAGAACCATTGGAAACAACGGTTAATGTGAAATCTTTTTGACCAGAGCCAGTGATTACATCATTACCATTATTGTTGTCCCATGACAGGTCAACAGTAATGTCAACCCAGTCGATAACTGAAACTGAAATTTGTAGAACATCATTACCAGGGTCTACATCATCAACAGCATTTACTACTACTTCAACGATATAATTTCCAGCAGCTGGAATCCATTCAATATCCTGTCCACCATATTGGAGAGTTGTTTTTCCTCCTGCAAGAATTGCTCCTGCAGTTAGGTTTGCGTATGGACAGGCTAGCACGTCATCACACACTACATCGCCATTTTCCCAAGATAAATCGTTACCTTGAGAATCTTTGGCAATAAGTCCAGCATTACCTGAACCGTCATCGAGGTAAACTGTTACAGCGTAACCCATTTCCTCAATTGCTGTATCGCCGCTATTCTTGATAAAAGCAGCAAAGTTTGTTGATTCGCCAACTTTTAGCTCGTTACGGCAGCCGTTGTTATTACAACTTGTTTCTTTCGGTGATGTGATAGCAATTGTTTCAGCATCAGCGCCTGTTCGGGCACCTGCTTCCTCAATTACCACAGTTTCTTCAAGCTCGACAAAGTCAATACCAGCAAAAACACTTGCTAGCATCAAAACGACGAGTATCATTGGGGTCATTTTACGCATTTTCATTCCTCCGATGGTTCGGTGAATGTCACCACTTCATGCTTCGTATTTATACTATAGCAATATAGAGCGTTGGGCAATAAGCACCAATACTCAATCAACTACATACACATTATGCCACTCAGTGTATTGTTTTTGCCGCTAAATAGAGCAGGTTGTTTGTAGAAATTTGGGGGCCATCAGCCGCACAAAATTATTTTATCTAAAAAATAGAATGGAAATCCACAGAATCATTGCATTTTAAAATATTTCAATTTGTAAAAAAGAATCAAAATCTCAGTGATCTCTAAGTGCCGCAGAAGGAGAGATTTTTGCAGCTTTACTAACGGGAACAGCAGTTGCAATTAGCACCAATAACCATCCTCCGAAGAAGACCATTAAGATTGAATTCCAAGGAAGAGTAAACTCAGCCCCCTGTGATTGCCAAAACGCTGTATACAAGGCCCGATGGAAACCTATTGCAACGACGACTCCATTCAGCATTCCGAGCACTGAAACCCATGAAACTTCAATCAAGAATGAAACTGTAACCATACGTGAACGATAACCCAGGGCCCTAAGAACACCAATCGTACGTTTTCGTTCAGATACCGAACGTACAGTCACAACACCAATTCCACCAATCCCAACTATCAATCCGAGAGCCAAATATCCTTCAAAAATGGCCAAAATGGCCAAAACAAGAGATTGTATTAACAATACTTCATCAGACAATACCAAAACAGTCACCCCTTCACCTGCCAAATCATGTTCAAGATGTTCAGCCACCTCTGCTGCTGCAAATCTTGATTCACTCGGCTTTCCTGTAACAGAAAATGATTTTAGTTTTGAAGTATCGAAATCTTCACTCGGATGTGCATCATCTGGAACACTCACATATAGTCGTTCCAATTTTCCAGAAAATTGTTGTTCGACAATTTCATCGTTCATCCAAATACCTGCAGAAAACAGATATGAGGACTGTTCTAGGAATCCGCCAACCTGTACAATTCTGGTATTTGCAGGGTTAGAACTTTCAATTAGTAAAATTGAATCTCCAATTGAAAAACTCAACGGGACAATGGCAGTTTCTTCAGTTGCCGATTCTAGTCCAAAGGAAGCATCAACGAAGACTATGTCGTTACGATTTCCAATTGAATTCCATGCTTCTTTTTCAGTTAGCCCCAAACTTTCATCCCAAATGTGAAGTGGAAGCCCCCCATGTTGAGAGAATCCTTCATCGAAACCACGCAATAAATATGGCATGGATTCTCCTTCAGAGTCCTTCAAAAATACTGTTGAGCGGTATACGCCACCGGTGGCATCGATCATCAATGGGTCGGTGGCGTTTAGATTCCATTGCGAGTGATCTTCTCCCAGTTGTAATGGTCTTGAAGAGGGAGCCATCAATAAAATCTCAAATTCACCTTCCGCTTCATAGACAAAATCTCCTGAATAATTCTCAAATTGTTCAGCATACCCACCCAGAACAATTACTGAAAATACCGTTATTGAGAACATCGCCATTACTACTGCGGTGCGCATTGGTGTGGAAAGAGGGTGAGCAAGCGCAACTGGAATCACAGGACCAAGACGTTTTGTCAATATTTTTGCCTTACCAATTCGTTGAACAACAAGAGGTGCTAAACTGGTTAGAACTAACACTCCAGCAAATACTTCGACTAAACCTAATGTGATGAATGCAAATTCATTCGGCGTAGTCATTGACCTGATTGGGTCAAACGGCGCCGCTAACAAAGTCCAAGCAAGAAGCAATAACCCTGTCATTCCGAGAGTATTTCTTCTTCTTTGTCTTGCTAAGTTTGAAAAAAACGTTGACTTTTTCTTGAACTTGAGCGCCAATTGCCAAGTAAACACAGGAGTTGCTACAATGATAAGACAAATACCTGCTCCAACCCACAATATGTACGACATTCCATTATCAAGTCCGAACAATAAGAGTCCTAGGCTACAAATTGCAATTCCTCCTGCCATGAGGATTTGAGTTAGTAACAAAGTCCATGGAACTCCGTCATTATCTATTTTCGCCGTTCCCCGAAGTGCCTGAACGATATTTAGATTAGAAGACCACAGCGCAGTCACCCATAATGTTGCAATCGCTATTAGGAAGCCCCAAGCCCATCCTGAAATTACAGAATCAACACTCCAACTGAAACGGAATAGGCCTGCTCCAACCGACGAGAATATGTTTGAAAACCCTACACTGATAAGCCACGCCAAAATTAATCCCAACATTGAGCCGAACAATCCGGCAATACTGGCCACTAATACGCCCTCTTGTACAGCTAATGCTCTAGCATCTGCCTTTCTGAGCCCTAATGCCCTAATTGTTCCTAACTCCTCTCGTCTTGATTCTGACAGCATCATTATTATCGTTAGAACGAGGAGGATTCCTGCTGCTATGGTAAATGATCCGAAAACAAGGAACATTGCAGCCATTACACCACTTGATTCTGCTGCCGCTTCGGCAGATTGTAATTTGACAGGAGACAAGATTAGGTTGTTATCCTCCATTGTTGCCCTTTCATCAAACCATTGCTGAATATCTGTGATAACTTGCTGATTTGTTGTGGAATTAGGATTTAATGAGCCTCCCGATAACAGCAGAATTGAACGCTCATCATCAGCAGCCAACGCTAGTTCCTCAGCATCTTCTAAAGAGATCAAACCTAACACGATGGAATCTAATTGCTCTAAAGTATCGAACCCCTGTACTGAACTGTATTCTCCACCATACGATAAGCGGGTTGCTGAACTATTTCCAAAAGCATATGGTAGCACACCTTTTACCCAAAACTGACTATCATTGTCAAGTGATTCAAGTCCATTCATCCGCGTAGACAGTAGCACACTACCATCATCCACAGAAAGGGTGGAATTTTCTCCGCCAAATGCCAATAACATCTGCGGCATTGCCCCAATACCAGGAGAGTCTGAAAGCAATGGTAGACGGATTGATTCAATCTGCTGATTATCATCATACCTAAGTAAGCCATTTTCAAATGAACACCAATGCTGGTCGTTGTCAAAATCAATAGATGTTACCTCATCACAAGAGGGATGAATCTCACCTTCTAACTGAGAAACGTTCTGTGTCGGAAATGACGATGATTGTTGCTGTAGCGTAAATGTATCAGAAAAGGTTCCGTTGGTGAAAATATTGTCTGCCCTATAATATTCATCGCTTAATAATCCAGAAACTAGTACGTGTAACCCCTGTTCATCGGCAACGAAGTCGCCAGATAGGATTCTTCCCGATGTTGAAATAATATCTGTTGCTGGTGCTAGTGATTGCAATCCACTATCGAATAATTGAATCGCAATAGAATCATTGCCTTCACTAATCACTAGCCAATGATATTCATCGGAAATGTTGTCTGTATGTGATGCTGAAATTGATAGTATGTTTTTGGAACTTGTAAATGATTCAATATAATCTAAATCTAAATCTTCTTCCGATGCTAAAAATAATTCAGATTCATGAGAAATCAATCCCTGTACCCCGTCAGGAGATAAGGCGAAATCACCCAATAACCCATCATTCGGTGCCCGCCAAATCCAAGAATCTCCAGCAGCTCCTATTTGAAAACCGACTCCATTATCGCTCACATGCCATAACCCTCTATCTCCTTTGAAGAGGTTGGTAACTGCTGAATCACTGAGAGTAATCAATTGCTCATCATTATATTGAACATCAATGAGAGGAACTTGCAATACTTCCATCATCACACTATTAGGCGCTAATAATGAGAGATTTTCGCGTAGAGCGGAAACATCCTCTCCAGTTACACGACCCAAACCTGCTGTAGAGGATATCGTGAGGGCTCCTGAAGTCTCTTCAACGGATAGGTCAATCCCCACATCTGATGCCTTGATATGTCTATTGATTATTTCCTCTACTTGTTCTAGCACAGGGTCTATTTGATTGCGAGAAACAAGGGAATCATCTAATGAAAATGCCACATTATTTATTTCATCATCAAGTTTGTGAAGTTGCTGTGATGTTGCTAAATCAGTGAACATAGAGGCAGTTCTAGTGCCACCTCTTGCACCTTGACCGATATTTTTTACAACTTCAACGATTCTAAATGAACCATCATTGCGCACCCTCCCATCATCTTCATTAACAAACCAATCAACCTCGACAATGTCTCCAACTGATACATCTAAGTCTTCTGCAAAGACTGTATCTACTGCAATATTCACAATTGAGGTCTGCGTTGTGTTAACATTGAGATTTTTCTCATACAAATGTGAGAAGCGTAATCCATTATCTCCAATATCAGACCAAATTAATTGAGAATCAACTGAAGCATTTCGTGCAAACCAAGCAACATTTGCATTTGCATTACCATTTTGCGAACTAACACTAACTGAAGTAGAATAGCCGTATTGCCGGCCATTAACATCGTCCTTTAGAGACTCAGTGGCACTTATTTCTTGCCAAATACCTTCTGCCAATTGTTGTGAAAATTCCACCTTTGCACCAGTATATGGGTTTAATCCAGAGATCATTACATCAGTCTCATCATAGGCAACTTCAACTTCCCATCTGACTGTTTCATCCAAGGAGTCGCCGACTACCAGGGATGAGGTGATTATTGCACTTGCAATTACCAAACCTGCAAGAAGTAACGCGGCCTGTCTTTTTCTGCGTAATACATTTTGACTTGCAAGCCTCCAAACAACTAATCGTTGTGGTACTATCATCGGTTGAATTAAGACATGGCTCAAGAGAGCGATGCTCAAAGTTCCAACCCATTGATTGATGGTCGACAATTGTAGCCAATTCAATAACAAGAACACAATCAATGCATCTACAATTGGTCCGAATATCAACAGGCATATTTTTGCCCAGCCAATTTGTTTTCTCCGACCTAAACCATAGACTGAAATCATGCTCGGCACCAGTATTACAATACTGATGATGAGCATTTGCAGTAGCAGATTCATTCCTCCTCAGAAATATCGGAGATGATTATTCCATCTTCCATTTTTAGGATTCTATCACATTGTTTTGCAATTTTATCATCATGAGTCACCAATAATAGCATTGAATTATTCTCGATATTTATTTGACGTAATAATTGCATTACCTCTGAAGAAGTTGCACTATCTAGGTTACCGGTAGGTTCATCGCAAAGAATTACCGATGGTGAATGAACAATTGCTCTTGCGATTGCTACTCTTTGTTGCTGGCCTCCGGATAATTCTGTAGGTCTGTGATTTGCGCGGTCTTCCAAACCAACAGAAGTTAATGCTTTGAGCGCTCCATCTCTTGCTTCTGTACTTGACATTCCAATCAGCAGCAACGGGAGTTCTACATTTTCTACAGCAGATAACACGGGCAATAAATTGAAACTTTGGAAAATGAAACCAAAATTCTGCGCTCTCATTTCGGTTCTTTCGTCATCAGAAATTCCGAATAATTGTTTGTCACTAACTAATACTTCACCAGAACTAGGCTCGTCAATTCCAGATAATACATTGAGAAGAGTTGTTTTTCCGCAACCGGAACGCCCCATTATTGCAACCATCTCTCCTTGTTGCAATTTGATATCAACTCCTCTTACTGCTTGTACAATATTGTCCCCTGTTTGGTATACCTTCCACAAGGCTCTGGCTTCCATCACAGTTCGCATGTTTATTGCACAACATAACGCGTTGATAAACTACCGCTTAGAGCCATGATATATGGGGCCAGAGGTATTGCGGATTATCGCCTTTGGTCCATTGGCTGAAGAACTCTCTGCCCGCAATCTTCAGATTGCTTATGTAGAAGGTGAATCGATTCAATACTATGTACAACAACTATCTATTTCTAAGTGGATAAATATGGGCTTAACCGTTGCATTAAACGGTGAAGTTTGTAAATTGCAAACCATTCCAAACTCAGGAGATGAAATCGCCCTCCTCCCTCCTGTTTCGGGTGGCTAAAGAGTAAATTGATGCGAAGACTTCAACAAAGAAGGGCCGCTACCATAGAATGAGGAAGCGAAATGGCATTTACTCCAGGCACTACTGAATTGATTATTCTATTGGGACTTTTTTTCGTCTTATTCGGGGCAGAACGCCTTCCTAAGATGGCCAAGGCACTTGGTCAAAGTAAGGGTGAATTCCAGAAGGGTTTGGCTCAAACAAATAATGCAAGAGATACTATTGCTGATTTAGAAGCAGGTGGCCGCACTCCTGAACAAGTATTGGCCGATAGAGCAAAGGCAGTAGGAATAAACCCTGCTGGAATGACAAGCGCAGATCTTGAAAAGAAAGTTTCTGCATTAGAAACACTTGACTCTGAAGAATAAATCACTACTTATCATGACTTACGCTTGATATGCATCGGTGAGCCACAAATATCACATTCAGCAACAGGGCCTTTTTTTGAACGGTCAACATTTGCCGGTACATCTGTAGTTGTGCGACATCCCTCGCAGCGCAAATGCCAACGCCATACTTTTTTTGCACCACTCTGACCAACGTTTTCAACAAGACCGCCTGAATTTTTCACCGCATTTTGAAGGCGATAGTCGTCGGTATACAATGTGGCACTTAGAGCAAGTGTTAGTGCTAGCAAGTCCAAATCAACATCTGATAATCGCGGCAGGTCTCCACTTTTCGCTGCAACCTCTTTGGCCTCTTGCAACCATGATTGAGGGATATCTCTCCAATCTATATCTGCTGCACCAATTAACATTGAACGCTGTGCAGAAACCTTCTCAAGTTCTTCTTTTTGTGATTCAGCACAAATGCCACCGGCCAATTTATCCATTGGCCAATATAGCAAAGCCGCTGTATCAAGAACTCGCATTAATCTAAGCGTGTACGAACACCCCCCATCAAAGCACCGCCAACCCACACATTGATGATTAGGAATGTAAAGCAGTCAATATGGGATGGAAGGAGTGGGTCATAGACGCCTTCGGAATTTTTGGTCCAGCAAGTCTGGCTGCGGTCTCATTTACTGAAGCAATAATTCAGCCACTGCCTCCAGATGTTGTCTATTTACCGATGTTGGTTGATGCGATGGGCGATATGCCTGCTGTCATTTGGCTATGGTTAGTTGTTACAATTTCCTCAGTTCTCGGTTCAATAGTTGGTTATTGGATTGGAGGTAAATGGGGCAATCCTTTGATGCAGCGTTTTGCAAAACCAGAACATACAACCAAACTAATGGCCTTGAGTGAAAAATATGGTACAATTGGAATCTTTATCGCAGCTTTTTCACCAATTCCATACAAAGTATTTGGATGGATTGCAGGAATGACAGAGATGAATAAGAAACCATTCATCGCTGCAGGGCTTGCTGGTCGAGGGCTTAGATTTGGAGTTGAAGCCATTATGATTGGATTGTATGGCAAACAAGCACTTGATGCTTTGTTTTGGTTCCTCGACCATGAGATATTATTGGCAATTACCCTCATCGTTATGGCAATAGTAACTTGGTTTGCATGGACATGGTGGAATGGATTGGAAGAAGAAAATCCTATCCCTGAGTGATGTGCTGAGATACATTCAACGATAATAAAAGATGAGAAGCAAAGGTGAAGTGTTATCAACGGGTTGTTGGTGGGCAGGCTGTCGCTCGTGTGGTGTAGCTAGGTCCATCATAGTGGGTTTTCATCCCGCCGACCCGGGTTCGAATCCCGGCACGAGCATCTATCCGCATAAAAACGCCGTACTGCGGCGTAGTATTTTTTTCATTTTGGCAAAATGTCATTGATAATAGCGCAAAATTACCTGATTACAAGTTGCTAATTTCTAGAATATTTGATGTGTATATTGATACACTAAAGGCGAGTGGCAATACCATGAGCGCAACACCTATCAAGATTCTTGGACTTTCTGGTTCTTATGGACTTACTTCAAAAAATGGATTACTACTCTCTGCTGCCCTAGACGAATGCCAAAAATTGGGAGCAGAAGTACACATTTGGGACCTCGTTGAAAAGCCACTACCATTAGTTGGGGCTGAAGGAAGTTGGCAAGACGCTAATGTCAAGGAATTTCAAGCACTTGCAACGGAATGTGATGGATATATCTTGACATCTCCTGAATATCATGGAACAATGTCAGGAGTAATGAAAAACACTCTAGATTGGGTATACAAAGACCACGTTGGCGGTAAAGCATTTGGATTAATGTCAACGCTGGGCGGTATTTCAAATTCAAATACACTGAATCACATGCGAATTGCGGTTAGGTGGATTCACGGATGGTGTGTACCAGAACAAGTTGCTGTTGGCAAGGTAAAGGAAGCATTTGATGAAGATAATAATCTAACAGATACCGATGTTGCTGAAAGAGTAGTTGGTCTAGCTCAAAGTGTAGTCAGTGCGGCTATTATGCTCAGAGACAACAGAGAATGAATGTCTCAATTGATTTTGATAATTCAACATGGGTTCAAAAAGGATTAGTCTTCACCATTGGATATGAGTGAAGAAGTTGTTTTGGGCCATGCTGCTGAAGCTGGCACTGATTTTTTATTGTACACTGGCAATTTTTGTGGATATTGTATGGCTGCAAAAAGAATGTTTAAGCAAAATAATCTAACCTTCAAAGAGATTAATTTCGATGAAAATCCACAAATCAGAAATGATGTAGTGGCTGCTACTGGGCGAAGAACTGTTCCAGTCATCTTTGACTTACGCGGTGAGGCTCCTATGTATATTGGCGGCTTTGATGAAACGAGCCGTTATCTAAGAAAGTGAGTTACTCGAAGGTCTTGAGCCATTCGGTTAATTCATCATGGTGCTCGATAGGGATCATGTGTCCTTTGCTATGTTCAACAAGTTCAACAGCCCATCCAGCAGTTTCAAACAGATGTGCAACAGCCCATCCATCTTCAATCGGCACTCTAACATCTCTTTCTCCGTGCATCCAAAATAATCTCTTCTTATCTAATTCATCTAAACGCATTCGTAATTCCATTGGTCTAATCAATCTAGTTCCAATACAAATTAGCCCAGCAATACGGTCTGCTATAGGCAATTGCAGTAATTCTTGTGCCATCGCACCACCTTGACTAAAACCACCAATGACAAGAGGTCCTAATGGTGCATTTTGAGATATCAACTCCTCTAATTGTGAAAGGCTTGAATCAACATCAATTAATTCGACCTTTGAAAGGTTGGCTCTACGAGTTGTATCGGAATCATAATCTTCGTACCTCCACCAAGTTCTGCCTCTGGTTGGATGGGTAAAACGCCCTTCTGGAACGAGAAGTGTCCAACCTTCAGGACATATTTTTTCTGCGAATGGACGCATCATCTCTTCATTTCCAGTCATACCATGCATTAGGATGAGGGTTGGCATTGCAATCACCTGTTAACCTGGTCCATCTAGGCTTACAAAGTCCATTGAGTGACTAATGCCCCTGCTACTTTCAAATGGACAAAGGAACCTTGTCCACGTACTGTAATCGTTAGTGAATATTCACCCGAATTACTCGGTATTGTGCCGATTGCACCTTTTTCTGTTGCACCTGCACCCCATGCCCTTGTTAGAGGACTTGCACCTGCATGGTCTTTCATTGAGAGTGAACCCGAACCACCGCCGTTTGAAATTTCAACATCTAAATACCAAACTAATACATTCCAATCTTCACCATCTGGGTGTCCATTGTCAAAGAAAGTGTCATAGATTTCATTTTGACGATTTTCATATCTTTCATCCAATAAATCTCTTGCTCGATAAAAGAAAACATCGCCGTCATAGCCTTTTTCGTTGAGATTTAATGTCATGCGTAATTGTTCTACTCCGGTATCATTGGTCCAAACCAATGATTTGATGAATCCTTTTCGTCCCGAAAATTTGTACTCCAATTGTTGTCCATCATCTGAAGTTGCGATTACGTTGGTAACACCATTGTAAATATCGATTGTTTCAGCATTCCATGAAATTCCAAAAAGATTGAAATCCCATTGTTGGCCTTTTTTCCACGGAAAATTGAACACTTGTTGTGGTTCTCCCTCTTCAAAGACTGAGAGGCCATCAATCGTGATACGCCCAAGGAATGGGTTATGGTTTATTACAGCATGACGTTGTGCTTCTCTTTCACTTGAAATACCGAGCATATACTGTTGTTCCTCATCGTTTATTTCAGCGACGACAAGCCTTGCACTGTCTTCTCCGAATTGAGGAGTTACGAAAGTGTACATCCATTGATCGCCGATTTCCCAGACAGGTAATTCCATTTCATCAACAGTTGTATTACCAATTGATGTTGAAGGTACTTCACCACTTTCCAGACACCCTGCTAAGGATAGAGAAAGCATCAATGCCGCTAGCAATAATGATACTCGCATGGTTATCCCTACCGTTCACCTGTTGAAAGGCTAACGCTCAAAATTTTGAACAATTTTCAAGTTCAAAGTACACCTGCACCAGCAAGAACTACTGCTACAATTGACATCAACTTGATTAGAATGTTTAGAGATGGTCCAGAGGTATCCTTGAATGGGTCACCGATTGTATCACCGATAATTGCTGCATCGTGTGCTGCATCGCCCTTCTTAGCGCCTTCAATGTGTCCTTGCTCAATCGCTTTCTTTGCGTTATCCCAAGCACCACCAGCGTTAGCCATGAATAGTGCCATTAGAACACCGGTAACAAGAGAACCTGCAAGAAGTCCACCAAGTGCTTCTGCACCAAGGGCAAGTCCAACGATTACTGGAGCAACAACTGCTACAACACCAGGTCTAACCATTTCACGTAGAGCCGCCTTTGTAGAAATATCAACACACTTTTGTGAATCAGGCTTTACTCCTTCCTTGCCTTCTAGAAGTCCATCAATCTCACGGAATTGTCTACGGATTTCTTCAACCATTTCTCCAGCAGCCTTTCCGACTGAGGTCATGGTCATTGCAGCAACTACGAATGGTAGAGAACCACCGATTAGAATTCCGATTACAACCATTGGCTCGGTTAGTTCAAGAGCGAATTCAGAATCTTCCGCAAGAACCGCAGTGGTATATGCTGCGAATAGTGCAAGTGCAGTCAATGCTGCTGAACCGATTGCGAATCCCTTTCCGACTGCAGCAGTTGTGTTTCCGATTGAATCAAGTTCATCGGTAATAGCTCTGACATCATCACCAAGTGCACACATCTCTGCGATCCCACCTGCATTATCAGCAACTGGTCCGTATGCATCGACTGTCATTGTAACACCAACAGTTGCCAGCATTCCCATAGCAGCCATTGCGATAGAGTATAACCCTAAATCCATCTCTCCGAGATTTCCGAAATAATTTGCCCCATAGATACCTGCTGCGATTAATAGTACAGGAATGAATGTAGACTTCATTCCAACTGAAAGTCCTGCGATAGCATTTGTAGCTGGACCTGTTTGGGACATCTGGCCAATATGTGGAATAGCCTTTGTCTTAATTCCAAACACAGGTTCAATTCCAGTATAGTATTCTGTAACCAATCCGATTAGAATACCTACGACGCTTCCAAGTACAACGGAATGCATTACACCATATTCGACATCAATAATTCCTTCCTTAATAGATAAGTATCCACCAATAACGAATAATATCGCTGCAATAAATGTTGTATTGCGAAGTGCTGCTGCTGGGTCGCTTCCATTCTTTAGAATAGTCATCGAAAATACACCGATAATAGATGCAACATATCCAATTAGACCTAATAGAATCGGTAATAGAATGTAGTCTGCCTTTACTGCATCATCAAAAGTTGAAGCAATAATCATTGCTGCGATAATAGAACCAACGAATGATTCGAATATATCAGCACCCATTCCAGCGACGTCACCGACATTGTCTCCTACGTTATCTGCGATAACACCAGGATTACGAGGATCGTCTTCTGGAATACCGGCCTCAACCTTACCGACTAAGTCAGCACCGACGTCAGCAGCCTTTGTGTAAATTCCACCACCAACACGAGCGAATAGAGCGATGGATGAAGCACCCATACCGAATCCTGCAGCCGCTGAAAGGTCTGCATCCACACTACCGGCATCAAGCCAGTATGCGACTAAGGAAATACCTAGAAGTCCAAGACCTCCGACTGATAGACCCATTACAGCGCCACCATTGTATGAAACCTCTAATGCAGCAGATTGACCGCCATTCTTTGCAGCCATTGCAGTTCTTCCATTAGCGGAAGTTGCAGAGCGCATTCCTGAGAATCCTGCTAGAACTGAAGCGATGGCACCTGCAAAGAATGCAAGGGCTGTTTCAGTGTCATTAATTTGTGATAATAAAGCACCAACAACTACTACGAATATTGCTAAAACCTTGTACTCTGCGAAGAGGAAGGCCATTGCTCCGTTTTGTATTTCTTCTGTAATCTCAGCAACCTTAGGGTTGTCAATTTCAATGCTGTTTACTTTCTTGTATAGAACCATAGCAATAAGTAAGCCAAAAAGACCTGCTCCTGCCGCAATCAGTGGTATATTGTCCATCATAGGTAACACCTGTTAACCCGCCGACCTAAATCCCCCTCATAAGGGGTTCCCCCACCAATAACAAGCAATACTGCCATTTTAACTAAAAACAGATTTTCCAGTACCATTTCCTGTCAATATTGATTTCATTCGTTTAGCAACGGTTGAAAGGGATAAGCCACCGCCGCTGTGTTATGGCGATTAGTGCTGAAGAGGTTTTAGCCGAAATCGGCCCTGTTCAGGAAATTTTGGACGCACATGACGGCGTTGTTACCGTTCTTGATACCAGCGATGGCAATATTATGCTCTCACTTGATGGCGGTTGTACTGGATGTTCATCAACTCCAATGACTGCAATGCAAATTTATTATTCACTAAAGAAATTGGAAAATGTCTCTGATGTAATATTCGTAAATGGTGAACTTCCAGAGTATATGCGCACCTTTATTGACCAAAAAATGGCCAAGGAAGCTTCTGAAGGTGAGCAAGAACCTGGCGAAATAGTCTGAAAAGATTATTCTTCAGCATCAATTTGATCCGTTTTTCCAATTGTGTGAGGATTTGCGCCGAACGAAACATTTGTTCCTTTTATGTTCATTCTTGCTGAAAATGCCAGAATTAGACAAACCAAAGATAGTGGCTTTGGTAAGTAATTGGAACCCCATAATGTCCCACCTGATAATGAAAGCCACCAAAGTACAATCGCAGACGCAACTAATAATATTGCAATTGTGTTTTGTGCTATATTTTCCGCTCTTTGGGAGCGGCTAAAGGTTGCAATGAAGGCAAATAATATCGACGATGTAAAACATAGTGATTGGGCAAGTAGTTCGATACTCGCAACGGCCACCATATCCACTCCTACAACCACCTACTCTTCAATAGATTGCAAATTAGAAAAACTTGAGCGGAAAATAATATACTATTATTAGCAATCTTTGAGAAGGGTGGGCTTCATCACTGCTTATGGCCGGTGCATCCTTCATTCTTCCAAAGGCGCGCCCGAGTGGCCCGCCGTTTTTTTCTCGCAATCAAGTAGCCAATGTATTGCATCAAGTCGCAGTATTGCTTGAACTGCAAGGAGCCAATGTATTCCGAGTTCGTTCATATCAAAATGCTAGCAGGATTTTAGGTTCATTGACTGTTGATTTAGGCGAACTGGTCTCTTCAGGGGAAATCTTTGACATCAAAGGAATTGGCAAGGGGTTAGGCTCCGCGTTAACTCAATCTGTTGATGAAGGAAATTGGCCCTCCGATTGGATTGATTTGCACGAAAATACTCCACAGGGATTGATTGAAATGCTCGGCATTCCAGGATTAGGTCCGAAACGTATCAAAATAATGCATGATGAACTTGGAGTCGATTCTGTAGCGAGTTTGAAGGATGCTGCGGAAAATGGAAGGATTGCTCCGATGAAGGGATTTGGCGAAAAATCACAACAGAGAATGCTAGATGGTATTGAATTGTTGAGTCGCTTTAGAGCGAGAAGAAGATTGGATATTGGACTAAAGTATGGTGAAGCATTTACCAGTAAAATATCTGTTATTCCAGGAGTAATAGAAGCCACTTTGGCTGGAAGTACAAGAAGAAGAAAAGAAACGATAGGTGACCTAGATGTTGTAGTTTCAGTTAATGATGAAGATCATGAATCTGTTGCCAATGCGATTCTGAACTTGAATGGTATCGCTGATGTAAAGGGTGCTGGGGATTCTAAAATAAGCTTGATTTTGGATACCTCCATTTTCGAGGATGGTTTTACGGTTGGACATATTGATTCAAATGTTCTTGAAGCGATTGGAGGAGATGATTACGAACAATTAGAATCTGGTGGAACCATTGACGCTCAAGTTAGACTAGTTCCTCCACATGTTGCTGCATTTACATTGGCATACTTTACCGGAAGTAAAGAGCACAATATTGCAATGCGGCAAAGAGCGATTAGTAGAGGATTACGCCTCAATGAATTTGGCTTAATCCCTGAGAGTAAAGCCGGTGATTTGAAAGGAATGGCTGCTGCAAAATTTTCATTACCAGCAATTTCCGAAGAAGAGATTTATTCTCATTTGGAAATGCAATGGGTCACTCCTGAATTACGAGAAGACACTGGAGAAGTATCTGCTGCGGAAGCAAATAATCTTCCAACCCTAATTGAGATGAGTGATATTCGCGGAGCGCTACACAATCACACAACTCTTTCCGATGGAGATGCAAGTATGGAGCAAATGGCTGATACTGCTCAAAAAATGGGCTGGAGTTGGTTGGGATTGGCTGACCATTCTCCAACATTACAAATTGCTAATGGAGCCAGTGCTGAAGATTTACTTGAGCAAGGTGAAACAATCAAGAAATATAACCAACAATGGCAACAGCAAGGTAATGATTTCAGATTAATTCATGGCGTTGAGTCGGATATTTTACCCGGTGGAAAATTAGATCACCCCGATGATGTGTTATCTCAATTAGATTATACTGTTGCTAGTGTGCATGCATTAAGCAAATGGAAAGCAAGAGATGAGGTACAAAATACTGAAGAATTATTGCAGGTTATTGACCATCCAGCAACAACAATTCTTGGCCACCCAACCGGTAGAATTTTGCAAGGAAGAGATGGATACGAAGTGGATTTGCTTTCTGTGATAGAGCATATGGCCGACCATAATGATGCAGGACGCCTGAAGGCAATCGAATTGAATGCAAGTCCATACAGATTAGATTTGGATTGGCGTCTTTGTAAACATGCAAAGGGATTAGGTGTCCCTGTTGTTATTAATCCAGATGCTCATTCTATTCGCGGATTAGCGGATATTGCATATGGTGTAATGTGTGCAAGAAAGGGCTGGTTAGAAAGTGGAGATGTTCTAAATTCTCTCAGTGGTGAAGAATTGATGTCTCGCCTAAATTCGTGATGTATTAATTGCTGGCTGATTGTGCCACTGCCATGCGCAGGAGTGAGAAGGCGGAGATTATCACCTCCATGCTAGAAGAATTATATCCTGAAACTCCAATCCCACTAGACCATAATAATCCATTTGAATTGCTAGTTGCAGTATTGATGAGTGCTCAAACTACTGATTTGAAGGTAAATGAAGTGACTCCAGCATTATTTGCCAAAGCCAATAATGCAAGAGATATGGCCAAACTTGATGTTGAAGTAATCTTGCAAGATATCCGCCAAATTGGATTGGCGCCTACAAAATCTAGGAACATCTTGCGCTTATCACAACTTCTTGTCGAAAGACATGATGGTCAAGTTCCTTGTAGTTTTGAGGAACTTGAGGACTTGCCAGGCGTAGGTCATAAGACTGCAAGTGTTGTTATGGCACAGGCATTTTCTGTACCAGCATTCCCAGTTGACACCCATATCCATCGTCTTGCTGCAAGATGGGGCTTGTCAAACGATACTACAGTTGAGCGTACTGAAAAGGACCTAAAAGCAATATTCCCTAAAATTCTGTGGAATAAACTACACCTGCAAATAATTTTCTTTGGTAGAGAATATTGTCCGGCCAGATTTCATGACCTTAGCAAATGCCCTATCTGTTCGTGGGCTGCTACTAAGAAAAGAATCCAAATGGAAGCAAAAAGATGAGATTACTCAAGTTTCACTGAATACTCTTCTCCACTCTTCCAACCAAAGAATAATCCAAGGCCAATCGATAAGAGAGGGATTCCATTACAGATGAGGGTTTCCATCGGTTCGGTGTTAGGATTTCCTGCCAATATCCAAACCAAATAGCCCAAAAACATACCAGGTAGCACCATCATAGCGCCTATGATTAGGGTACGTAACATACGCATATACAGATGCTAAAGGACTATCGCAATTAACCCAACGCTTTGCAATTCAGTCAAAACCTTAGACGCCGAACATTGAAGTCGCTGCATCTAACATAATCGCCGTAATGAATGAGGTAATTCCTGCAACCCAAATCAACTTGATAATTTGGCCTAAGGCACTAACTTTGCCTCCACCTCTTAATCGAGTTGCAATAATTGATACAGCAGCAATTTGGCCCAATATCAAGATTGATACGATTATTTTGAACATCTTGATATTCCCTTCAACAGAACTTGCATCCTCCATTACGGGAAGTGCAACCCCCGCTCCGAAATCAGATAATGCACCTACATCTGTTTCGGTAAATCCAGTAGCAACTCCTGCTATTGCCTCACCTAATTTCAAAACGATGGCAATCGTTACATTGAGAGATGTTACGCTGGCGATTAGTAACCCTAGTGAAACACCTGCCATGGTGTCTGCGGATAGCGCACGACGATTGCGCAATGATAGCAGATTTCCGACTGAACGAGAAACTAAATCTGCGGTAGCAGCAGGCTTTCCAGAAGATTGTGAGCCTTCGATATAGATTCTTGTATATCGAGAGATAACTGCAGAATTAGTATCTGCATTGAAATAATCCCAAGCACGATCTGAGTCAATTCTAGTAGATAATCTCTTTTCCAAACGGTCGATTGATAAATCTAACACACCAAAATCAATTCCTCTAAGCGCCTTTATCGTTGCGCTTGGCTCTGCACTTCTCGCCTGTGCAGTTCCACCCAAAGCACGGATAAAATCAGGATATGTTTCATCTCTTCGCAAAATATGTGATTCTTCTCTACGAACTAAGAATGCCGGTATCAGCATTGGACTTAGTGGTAAAGCGATCAATAATAATCCATATTTATCCCACTCTTGTGAGACTCCATCCCATGCATAAATCACTGAAGCTGTTGTAATAAGTAGTAGTAATAGAGTGATAGACGCTGCCATCAATAGTGTCCTTGTGAAATTCAATCTAAACGGAGTTTCAAGTTCATCTCTTGCGAAGGTGTTGTCTTTTGGAATGGTCGCTCTAAAGGCAAATACTGCTCCGATTTGTACAAACATAAAGAGTAATGATGCAAGTAGTAAGAATCTAAGTCTTGATGCTACCTCAATAGGAGAGTCATTGGTACCTCCAACTTCAAACAATACTAAATGGATTCCAGCGATTACTAAGCCAAATAAACCAGCAGAAACTAGAGAAACATAAATTTCTTTCATGATGTCAACTGATTCTAATCTTGTATCATATAATGTGGAATACTGCTCGGATACTGTTTCTTGTTCAGAGCGCATAAATGCATCAATAGGCTGTCCTGCTTCAATTGAAAAGGCCATTCTGTCAAGGAAATCCGCCCATAGTGGTGAAGGTGATTGTTGAGCAACGATTCTAGAAGCCTCTGGTAATGATGTGTGCCATTTGTCAACCAGTGTCTCTATTCTTTGTACTTCACTAGCCAATTCACCATAATCGCTCATCTGCTTTAGGATATCAAATATTGATGATGCTCCAACTTCTCCAAGTGAAAGAATACCCATCCTGGTGATGAACATGTGCATTTCTCTTTCAATTAATGTAGCCGAACGTTGTACTTCCATTATTGGGAAGGCAATTGCCGCAATTGCTGCCATCAATGGCAATAAGAGCAACAAAAACACACCTGCAAAACCAGAGAATAATGCACCTTCTGAGAAACCTCCTGTTAAGAAAATAACCAAACCTGCAACTATCAGGCCAATGGTGAATGAACCTCCAACAAAGATGAACAAGTATCTTGGAATTGGCATGTCAATGCGACGTAACGCAATTTGCCATAGCGGCATACGCTCCATCTCATCACCACCTCACTTGTGGTTGACCCCAACCCACGTATCTACAGACCTGCTAAACATATCCCATCCAGAGTTGTAGTATATTCCAAGCAAGTCGAATACATCATCATAATGTGTTAAATCTCTCTCTACCATTCTATCAAGTAATGCTGCACGCTTTAGCATTTCATCGTAAATATCACGCTTATTCGAAAATCCGGCAATAGCCGCAATTTTGTTTTCAAGTAAATGCGATTGGAACATTCCACGGAAATAATGCTTATCTTTGACAGGATCCCATTCGAACATACCTCTAGTCAATACACCGTCACTGTGCTTATTGTAGCCTATTACTTCATCGATACCAGTTACGCGACGAGCGATTCCCCCGCCGTTTGGATCTTCTACAACTTCTTGGAAAATCGCAAAATTCAAATTGTCAAAGAATCTCATTGGAACATTGATTGGGTCACCTGTAAATCTTTGAATCATTTTTACAATACTCGATGCGTGGAAAGTTGCGATTACAGGGTGACCAGTTTGCATTGCTTGGAATGCTGTTGCACCTTCAACACCACGAATCTCACCAATAATGATGTATCGTGGACGGCTTCTTAGTGCAGCCTTTAGTAAGTCGAACATTTCAACTCTTGATTCCTCATTTTTGGAAGAACGAGTCACAAGACGTTGCCATAGTTTGTGTCTAACTTTGACTTCAGGTGTATCTTCTGCAGAATATATCTTGACATTGTGGTCAATGAATGGAAGAATCGCATTGAGTGTTGTTGTCTTTCCAGATGCTGTTTCACCAGACACTAGAACTGACATTCCATATTCTAAACAAATCCAAATATAGGCGGCAACTTGTGATGAAATTGTTTTCCATTGAATTAATTGAGTAATTGAAATTGTTTCTTCAGCGAATTTACGAATTGTGAACGATGGCCCCAGCATAGAGACATCGTCAGAGAATATGACATTGATACGAGAACCATCGAGAAGTGCTCCATCAATAATTGGTTTATTATCAGATACAGGGCGACCAATACGCTCTGACATTGCCCTCAAGAATCTGGACAACAAATCTCGGTCTCGGAATCTAATGTTAGAAGTAACCATTCCGAATACCTTGTGGTCCATGTGAATGTGCTTTAATCCAACAGAGTGGATATCTTCCAGCATCTCATCTGAAAGAAGGGGCTCGAGTGGCCCATTTCTAATTAAATCACGAATGACAACATAGTGCAATCTATCTCGTTGATTTTGTGTGACGGTTAAGCGGCGGTCTTCCATGCCAATTATTTGCCACAACTTTCCTTGTCGGCGTACTGTTCCACCAATGTCGGTATCAAGTACAGTATATCTCTCAATCATTTGTCCTAAAATATTTTCAAATTCATTATCAGTAGTAAATGATGGAGCTGTAGGCGCCTCTTGTAATAGAGTCTCAATTAATTCTCTCCTAATGTTTTCTTCCGAATCTGTTAATTGTGGTTCTAGACCAAACCACAATACTTGCCCACCACCTTCTTCATCTTCTGGTGGTTCATAAATGTGAACGAAAATTGGTTCTTTAGTAATGTAAATTAAATTGTAAGGGCGTTCTTTTTTTGCACCTCTGTCCAATTCGCCATAATAAATTGGACGTGACCCATATTGTGCTTCAAAATCGCGAACCCAATCTGCAACGTGAGAATGAGCAGCCATTACGCTAGCCAAATCCCCTTTAGCATATTTTTGTTCGTCGTCCATAATAATCCCTCATCAGCTTACCGCTGTAATATCTACGATGAATCCCATCGATGGCTCAACTCTCCAACCGATTGAAGTTTGTACTGGACCTGCTGCACGAAGGTATCTCGTGACAACAATATTGCGCTTTATGTCCCCGCCGATCATAGCGGTCTTCATATCTAATACAACTTCAGCTGAAGTTCTAAGCGAATGTAATAATTTGGAATCCATCTCATGCTCATCTACACAGAGCATAATAGAACGTCCTTCGCTTACTATTCTGCGAAGATTTTGCATCATTTTAAATCGGCCATTATCATCTAAATCATCAGGCATTAGGGAACTGGCTGAATCAATAATAACTAGGTCTGCCTTTTCAACTGCTTCACTATTAAGAATATGTTCAATGCCAACATTTGGAAGTGATTCTGCGATTGTTCCAAAGCGACTGAAAACCATTAGTTGCCCTGTACGGATAAATTTAGTAACACCGTATCCAATAGATTCCATCTGTTCTATCCACCCACGCGTAGTGAGTTCTGTTGTGATAACTAATACTTTGACATCATTTTCTGCAAGTCCAAAGGATAATCTTTGGCCTATCAATGATTTTCCTGAACCAACATCGCCTTGAACGACATATATGGACCGATTAGGTAATCTTAGACCCATTGAGTTGGCAAGTGAATCTGTTTCTAATTCAAATGGGAAACCATCTTCAACAGGCTTGTGTACTGCAAATAATGGATCTTCTTTTTCAATATCTTCAGACATCTAATCTCACCTCAATATTCATTGTATCAGTTCCACGGTATCCTGATGTAATCTCTGAGGAAACTACAGCCGAAACACTCAATGTATCATCATTTTGATAGGACCATGAGGATGAGGAAACAACCACTTCCAATAATCTAGTATCAGTCCACTCGGCACCACCTGGCAGAATTGTTGCAGAAATACTTGAAGTTACTGAAACACCATCAACCATTACTACAAGCGTATCTTCATCAAGAACATATTGCCCAGAGTTTTGCAAATAAAAGGTCATTTCATTTGGGTTAACAGAATCATCATAATCAACTTCCATCGCATCACCTGCAAAGGACAATGATGTTTTCGCATCAGCCTCTTTCCCCTTGCGGTTTTCTTCAAGCGCGCTAGACATATCTCCCCATTGATCAATTAGAACAGCCGAAACCGAACCAGACACTAACAATGCTGTAATCAGCAAAATAAATGTTGATGCTCCTCCGTCTGCCATATCTTCACCTCATGCAAGGCTTGATGCCATATTGACGCCCTTAACTGATAACGCAAATCGTGAGACAGGTAAAGTTCCACTTTCGCTCCATTGGATGTGAAGTGTTTCGCCTGAATACCAATGCGGGTCATTAATCCCCGATGAGTATATACTTCCAAGATTTGTCGGATTCGCACCATCTGAAAAGACCCATATCTCCCTTAAGGGAGTAATATAAGAACCAGTATTGGTGATATTAGAATGTATGAAATTTCCAATCGATACTACGAAAGATGCGGATGACGTAGGAGTCTGTCCTTGAACAACGATAGTTGGTGCGGACGAGTAATTGCCGTGGCTGGTGATTGCCACTGCCGTTATTGCACCAGCTCCGTTAACAGTAAAGGTGCCTGAAAAGCCACCATTACCTGTTGAAGAGACTAGAGTTCCATTTGTATATCCACTTCCACCGGCACCGATTTGAACATCGACGACTGCGCCTTCCCAAAGGGTGGCATCGTCAATGGTGAAAACGGGTAATGCTTCATTGGCCGACTCGATAGTTTGTAGTGAGGAATCAACTTTTGCGTCAATTGATGCCACCACCATAGAGAACACGACCAGCATGGTCGTGCCAATAATCAAACCTCCGATACCGACCGAAGCACCCATTTCACAATTCACCTCGTAATCCCTCTGAACTGCGCCAAGATTTGACGAGTGCAGATAGTGTTAGTAGTTCTTTGTTAGAAAGGTGGTCTTCGAGTGCTGCTTCAGACTCTCCAGGTGCTGCCAATTGTACAATTGCCAGTACACTTTCGCCTTCATCCACAGATAACATTCCTGAATCAATTGCCTTCTGAGTAAAACTGACTGCTGCCATTCCAGACATATTGTCTAGGAGCAGAGCAGATACTGTTGGGGCACCGATTTGGTTTGTACTCCCGCCGAGACCATCAGATGGTGCGACGAGGAATGGATTTGCTGCGAGAGCCTGCGCTTCATATAACTCAACAAGTGGAGCTTCATCATCACCCATCATTCGGTCAACACCTGTTGCGGTGATGACTTCTCCTGATGAGGTAACGATTACATCTCCCGACAACGTTTCCGCACTTCCCTCAGAGTCATCTGATGATATTTCATCAGATTGTGATCCTTCTGGAGTTACTGCTACATCATCCAATTTGTGTTCAACTAATCGTAGCACATCTTCGACCATGTCGAGACGTGAACTAATCAGACGTTCCAAACCAGAGGTGTCAACTTGTGCGTTCATGTTAACGGGTTGAGGTGGAGCGAGGCTTGCTGCCACACTCGGTACGCTTCCGATACTGTTTAGGCGGGCTTTGGTTGGTCCAGGGGATATTGTCCAAGCGTCTTCTGCACTGAGTTCACCCTCTTCGGGGAGAGGGACTTGTTCGATAACGACATTCGCCATCATCTTCAAGCGTTCTTCACTCAATACGGCATCTGCATCCTGAGATTCTCCAGCACCGCCACTAAATGGCCATGCCATGTGTAATTCCTCCCTGAGTCCTTAGTGCCGAAGCACTAGTGTTAGGACTCAGATAAAATCAGACTACCACGGCGCCAACAGAGTCATCGCTAACCTTGAGGATATCGTAGGTTGTTCCTCCACCTACAACGTGTATGTACAAGGTTGCTTTTACATTGTTAGTAAACAGGGCATCAGGGCCACAGTCATCAGTTGCTGCAACTGTTGCATCCAAAGTTGTTCGGTATGCAACACCTGCGTCAGCGGTTGTTACTGCTGCGTTTCCATCAAGTGGGTCAATTGCAGATCCACTGAAATCGCCAGCGATATAATCCATACCACCTGCACCATCATCACAAGTAATTTGCCATAGCATATCAACATCTGCTGTATCGTCAGAACCTGCTGCTAAGCGGAAATATATTTCAAAATTATCCGCGTCTGCAACAAACACATTGAGGATATTGACTTTACCAGACATTTCGTCTGTTGTGTCATCACCAGTGGATTGTGCGTTTTGCTGAAGTTTTTCAGCGGTTTGGATAATCACAGCTGCAGCGACTGCTGCAACTAGAATAAGTGCGATAAAGACGATCATTGCGCCGATACCGATTGCTGCTAAGTTGTCTTTGTTTTCATTATTGTTCTTCATGATAATCACCTCAAACTACAACGTCTCCTACATCTGGAGAACTACCGTATTGTAATTCTTCGTATGTGTTTCCTCCACCATCAACTGATATTATCATGATGTGGTCTTGGTTTGCTGATGGCGCACAACCTGTTATGTCCAAGTCAACAACATATGTTGTTCCTGGATTTAGGGTTATGACTGGAGCCACTATTGTTGCACCATCTCCTGTGTGGAGAGTTGCACCATTAAATTCGCCATCAGCGAAAGTTGCTGCTCCAGCATTGTCACAAATTACAGTATATGCAATATCATCACCTTGGATAGGTTCTGAACCTGGCGCTAACTCGAAGGTTGAGAATAAATTCTCAGAACCACCGGTCATGTCAGAGATAACTGTTGAGAGAAGAACCACTTTCGTGGACATCTGCTCTTGTGTGTCATCGCCTGTTGCCTGGGCATTTTGTTGTAACTTTTCAGCAGTCTGTATAATTACAGCCGCTGCCACCGCAGCCACCAAAATCAATGCAATGAACACAATCATTGCACCAATACCGATAGCAGCGAGGTTGTCGCTTTTTTCGTTCATTTCGTTTTTCATTTTTTTCACCTTTTTGTTTTTTATTTTTGTTTTTTACTCGTCCTACCCTTTTGGGCTGGAATATGATACATGGTCAGAGGTTACCTCCGTTTCCCATGTTTATGCGAAGTGGCATTCTAATGACTGCAACTTCGTCAGGGGTAATGCGGGCCAAGAATGGCACCTTATCTGTAGTATATCCAGGCGGAAGCCATGGAGAGAGTACGACATCGGATAATGATTCCATAGAGCGGTTTTGGGCTCTAATTGTAACAATTATTTCTCCAGAGCGCATCTCGTATGATGTTGAGATTGCTAATTTGCGAGAAAGAGGTATTTCATCTGCTCCATATCTTCTTGCAGCTGATATCTCAAATCTTAGAGGCACATTTCCACCTGGGGAAATGATAGGTAAGTCCACGAAACTAGGGTTTGCAGACCAGCCATCAGGTACTGGAGGGGAAATACGCATTACCGGCATTGGAATAGGTCCATCGTTGATTATTTTCACCAACAATACTCCTGTATCTCCACCAGCAGGCCAACGTGTATCTACGCCTAGCCAGAAATGGCGGAACAAAAATGGATTGAGTGTGGAAGTGTTTCCGCCAATCAAATCGTCGACTAAAAATTCAACTTCGCTTGCTGCAGTTCCTACTTCGCCTATCTCTGCTGCACCTGTTGCGTTGCTTAAGCGAAGAAGAATGTTTTCAACTTCGAGTTCAGTCACCTGTTTCTCAATTAGAAGGCGATGAAGCATAGCGATGCTTCGACGAAGATAAAGAACGTCTTCTTCTAATTCGCCAAGTGCTTTTTCTGCTCGGCGAACGCTTCTTCTCGCTTTGTATAATTTATGAACGGCAAGGAAACTCTTTGCCTCCAAAATATCTAACTCTGTTCCCGCTAATGAATTGGTTTCATCTTGTACAACACCGTAAACAATGGATTCCAATTCTCTTGAAGCGGCCATTAAGCGATCGGCTGAATCTTTACCTGCAGCGATAGCGCTACGTGCTTCTTCAACCTCGCCATCGCTAAGTTCTGAATCTTGAACATCAAAATCACTCTCTAGTTCATCTAGTTCGCCATCAGACATCGTCATTCACCCCCTCATCAGTATTACTTTCTGAAACTAAATCAGAAACAGTTGATGTATTTGAGACTCCCTCAAATATCGTGGTCAAGTCTAATCCATCCGCTGCTAATTCATTGAATAGGCGAGCAGGGTCTCCTAAATCTCTTTCAATACGAGTTGCCTTTACCTCTACATCTGTTAGACGTCCGAATAAGTTACCATACATCTTGTCCGACTTTGCTAATATATACCAAACACCAAGCATTACCACTGCCATATAGACTACCAATGAAATCAGGTTATTTCTATCTGAAGCCATTTGAGGAGGTATTCCCAAAACGATTGCCATCATGCCAAAGATTGGAAGTGCTAAAATCAATGATAATTGCCTGCGACTATCTCCTAGAGCCTCGAAGTGGTCGGCATACATTGTGGAAACTCCTCTTCTTGCGCGCTGATAATCCTCGTGAATAAGACGGAACTCTTCACTGCTGGACCAAGTCATTCTCCAAACCCATAATGCCGTAAGAATGAGTATTGCTGGACCCCACCACGTAAGTGAGAATACTTGTCCAAGATGGAATGCAAATCCTAATGCGGCTACACCTGAGTAAACTGCAACCAAACGCATCTTTTCATTCTTTGATGAAAGGTTGATTAAGAAAAAGGAGATGATGATGAGAACTACTGTTGCTATGAAACTGACCGAAAGACCCCAACTGAATGATTCAACTGTTCCTTCGTAAACTTTGACATCATTTGCTTCGACATTCTTGTGCATTAGAGTACCATTCAGTGTAGCAGTACATTCTACTGGTACTGATTGGGCCCACCAATCTAAATTGTTCGATTTTACTCTAAAGGTTAGAGTTTCTCCGTTATTAGGACCTAACATGAAAATTTCTGCTGGGTATTCTTTGATGAATAGATTATCACATTCTAAATTGACTGTTATGCCAAGAGCAAGTGCTGTTCCGCCATTGTGTACAGTAACTGTCATTAGCGCTTCAGTTCCTTCGATAAGGTCTCCCTCTGTGATTGTAATATCCGTTATTTCTGGGTCTGAAAATACATCCAGCGCAAATGTAAATGTTTCTTCTGTAAAGATTGAATATCCTGTATGTTCGTCTGGATGATAGAGTCTAAATGTTAGATCATATCCATCACCTGGCAAAATATTTGGACGGTTTGGTGCGTTGATAATTACCTTGATTGGATTGGTTGTATCCCATGCAACACGAGGCGGGAGGGAAATTCTTGAAGTATTTCCTTGAGTTCCTGAAGCACAACTTGCATTGAGTGGGATTTCATAAACTGTTGAGTCAACTGAGACTGAAAAATTCCAAATATAGTCTTCTGGATTCAAGTTTGATTCATCCATGTTGAATAATCTGTCTGCAGAACAAACTTCTAATTCATATGCTACATTTGTTGAAGCACCATCTGGGATGTGCGAATATACTAATGCAACTTCCATTGGTCCATCATTTGCATCGGGACGAAGTTCAATAGTTGATGGTGCAAAGAATCGCGACATCTTCAAAGTAGTCGTCAAAACAGCAGTACCTTCAATTGAAGAGTCTAGTGGAGTAAGAGTCACTATCAAATCTGCTGCCAGAGTTAAATCGGGTTCATATTCCTCGCCAACCACACTAAATGTGAATGGGATTGCAGATTGTCTCGGCAATGTAATTGATTCTGGAGCGTCTGAACCCATCTTCCATGCATTACTATCAATAGTCAATCCTGGCTGGAAAATATCATAATTAATTGCAACAGTCACATCCTCATTACCTGTATTTGTTAAAATCGCATTCCAAGTCCTTTGCCATTGGCGGTGGAATTTCATTTCATCTGGCCAATTATCTGCCTCTACCAGGAATAATGCACCAACCACTAATTCGACAGAACGGACGCCTAAAATCGCTCCTGTAGCTGAGTCGGAAACAGTGATTGTCATATTGTGTATTGCACCATTTAGCAATTCGTCAGAACCACCAAGAGATGGAACCTCAACATTGACTGTTCCATTGATTGCCGCGTCAATAGGCAACACTAATTCTTGGTTATACGGTGTTACTGTCCAGTTTCCTTCAACACTAACATCTACATCGACAGTTTCTGCCAAGTTTCCTAGATTGGTAATATTGAATGTGACATCTTGATCCGTACCTGGTACGACACCCATTTGAGCAGGTGCATTTATTTGAACAACGTGCTCTTCACTAATATTTGCAACAATATTGGCTGATAAATTCAAACCACTATCTGTTGATACCCAAAGTGTTGCCATATAGAAGTCATCGGAACTAGCATCTTCACTCGGATTAATTCTAATCTTCACTGAACTCTCATAGCCAGCTGCAATTAGCATCTGTGTTGGACTTTCAAGTGTGAAATCTACTTCACTGGAGGAAGATGAATCTAGCCAAATGTTGAAATTTGTTGGTGCGTTTCCAGTATTACTAATCTTCACTCTTGTCAAAGGATTATCATAAGCACTCATATCTACTGATTGATTTGTTGGAGAAAGTGATGCGTTGATAACTTCGCCAACCCGTATATTGATTGTATGTGTGCCAATGTGTAGTCCGCTATCTCTTTCCTCAATTCTGATTGATAGCGGTTGTAATGTTTCAGCCGGAGTTTGTGGGTCGGTGGTCACCGAGAGTGTGAATCCAGCAATATGTTCTGTTCCAAAAATTGGATGATCTGCTACATCTGCTGACAAATTGTCAATAATGTTAGAGGTAGAAGTTGTTGTATTGAGTGTGGCCGTCCAATTATCAGGCAAGTTGTCAACAATACTCAAACGATATGATGTCAAATCATTTCCAGTATTTGCAAGGCTGAGATAAAAGTCTGTTAGAATACCTACTTCGGCATCTAGGGGACCTTGTTCGAGTATTTCAGCATCTAAAATCTGCGGGATTGTGATTGTTAAATTTCTTGTTACTTCTGTAGCAATTACTCCAGAGCCAGCGTGTACACCTCCAAGTGTAGGAGTCGCAGTAATTG
>ERZ1046148.41-NODE-41-length-69436-cov-8.986192_pt1 | contig 69436 bp, 62 predicted proteins | sample MGYA00383090_ERZ1046148 | MGnify/ENA primary metagenome ERZ1046148 (study PRJEB29581, sample SAMEA5548360) | metagenome | biome: marine; feature: coastal; material: water | depth 25 m | study: Short-term variability in the microbial, nano- and picoplankton dynamics... | reverse complement strand
GCATATCGCTGCATTTTCGAAGACATTTGCCTACGCACTCAGACGTAAAGTGCTGCTGTTCCGCAGCTATCAAAACCCTCATCATCTTGCACCGTACCGAAACAACAAATTCGTCCGCAATTTGGCGCACTAAAACCCATCAGGCGTCACATCATTCTATGAATCGACTATTTTCTAGCCTGCTCTACAAATTACTTCCGGGGCGTTGTGTTATCTGCAAAGGACATAGTCACCGTCAAATTGATCTATGCCAGGACTGCGAGAACGAGCTTCCCACAAGCCCGTCACCCTGTATGCAATGCGGTATGACGAATCTCACAATATCAACTCAAAATCGAGTCTGCGGCGCCTGCATAGCCCACAAACCCAGCTTTGATCGTACATTCTGTGCCTTCACCTATATTTCGCCCGTCAATCTGCTCATAAAAGAATTCAAAAACGGCCACAATCTGGTTTTTGGAAAAGTCATGTCTCAGGTTCTGGCAAAAAAATATAAGGCAACACTGGTCAACAGACCTACGCCACACCTGTTGCTTCCCGTTCCCCTGCACAAAAACAGACTAAAGCTGCGAGGGTTTAACCAGGCTGCGGAGATAGCTCAGGTTGTCAGTGATGTTTGCCACATCAAGACAAACACCCGCGCTTGCTCCCGAAGCAAGGATACTGCCGATCAAAAAAGTCTTCCGGCTCACCTGCGCAAAGACAATGTTGCGCAGGTGTTCAGGCTCAATCGAAACTTCAATGGCTATCGTATCGCAATTGTCGACGATGTCATTACAACGGGTTCTACTGTGACTGCTCTTGCAGAATTACTAAGACAAAAAGGCGCAAGTTCCATCGAAGTAATCGCACTCGCTCGGACCCCTAGGCGATAACTGAGCCAGCGTCTTCTTGCCTCTATCTGCAATTTACTACCCACTGCGACTGCCAACCGGAGACCCGCTTATGTTAAGGTTTCGTCAAATGACTAACGGTTAAGTGATAAATATGGACTGGGAATACATTGATTTCGTTCGGGAGTTCAATCCTGGGAACTTTCCCCCCGCGAGTTGGGAAAAAAGTTTTCATATTGTGATTTCAGACGGAGAGATTCTGTCAATCGATGGCGCTCCCTGGCGCCCACTCAATCAAGATGAATGGCAATGGCTTGGCATAGAAGGCAAGTCCAGTCACTATCTTGGCGACGTCGCCGGGATTCCTGTTTTTGCTGAAGAAGTACATTCAGAGTCAGATGAACCCGCTGGGCACGCTTTCGATACCCTGTGGTCATTCCTGGGTCAAGTGGATGAACCCGTGTTCTATTTGGTGGGTCGCGCAAAACAAATTGTTGAATGGCACAGAACGCACAGATTCTGTGGCGAATGTGGCCAGGAAACAGTGCTCTCGGACTCTGACAGATCAAGAAAATGTTTGGCCTGTGGACACATGTATTACCCGAAATTGTCGCCTTCGATTATTGTTCTAATCACCAAGGGTGAAGAAGTGCTACTTGCCAAGAATGCCAACACACGAGCCAATTTCTATTCCACCCTCGCAGGTTTTGTGGAGCCAGGAGAATCGATAGAAGAAACAGTTCACCGAGAAGTGATGGAAGAAGTGGGTATCAAGGTAAAAAACCTTAAGTACTACAACAGCCAATCATGGCCTTTCCCAAATTCATTGATGCTTGGTTTCCATGCTGAATACGACAGCGGAGAGATAGTCATTCAGGAAGAAGAAATCGCCGATGCACAATGGTTTCACTACAAGAACATGCCAAACAAACCTGCAATGATTTCGATTTCAGGTTGGCTTGTGGACGACTACATTAAACGCTTAGAGGCAGGCGAAGTATGACGCACCATCAGTTACGGCTGGCGGCAAACAAGCTTCTCAAGATTATAACAGCTTGCACGCTACTGGCCGCACTGAGTGCAAATGCCAACCCGGTCAGGATAGCCGTCGCGTCCAATTTCAAACAAACACTAGAGGCAATACTACCTGCGTTTGAACAGGCCTATCCCAAAACAGAGGTTCAAGTAATATCAGGCTCAACGGGGGGCCTTTACGCTCAAATCATGCACGGCGCGCCTTTTGATCTGTTCCTTGCAGCAGACTCCGAACGCCCCAAAAAGCTGCTCAATGAGTCTAAGGCACTAAAAATTTTTCACTACGCCACGGGGCAACTGGTTTACTGGGCACCGACTTCAGCGAAGCCCGTCGGCACTCCAACCCTTATCTCGATCTCAACACCCATTGCCATTCCCAATCACAGAACAGCACCTTACGGTGAAGCGGCTAGGCAAACGATGGCAAACCTAAACATCGAAGGCAAACAAGTTGTCACGGGTAACAACGTGAGTCAGTCATTCCAGTTCGTTGATAGTGGCAACGTGGCCTCGGGGTTTGTTGCCTTGTCTCAAGTGCGTAACCGCGTTAATGAAGCGCAGTGGTGGCTGATTCCAGCGCAACACCACGAGCCAATCGTCCAATACGGCGTCTTGCTGTCGGACCATCACATTGATGCGCCTCTGTTTCTTGATTTCCTGATGTCGGATAAAACACAGACATCGATCGCTCGAAGGGGATACGTTCGCTCTCGAGCGGCAACAGATTCCGATCAATCACTTCCACAACCGATTAACTAATATGCATCCAGATCTACTCGCATTAATAGTAACTCTGAAGCTGGCCACATCGGTCACGCTGGTGCTGGCGCTAATTGGTACGCCTATCGCCTGGTGGTTGTCACAATCCAACAGCAAGGCGCGTGTTATCATCGAGCCACTCATCGCTTTGCCCATCGTTTTACCCCCTACAGTGCTTGGTTTTTACTTCCTGGTTGCCTTTGCACCGGATCAAATCATAGGTGGCATTTGGCTAAAGCTTGTCGGGACCCCTCTCGCTTTCACTTTTTCTTCTCTTGTTATCGCCAGCTGTATCTATTCACTGCCTTTTTACATCCAGCCGCTTCAGTTAGCTTTCCAGAGCATCAATAGAGGATTTCTGGAGGCCGCTTCAACACTTGGGGCATCTCCACTTAAGCGCTTTTTTTATCTTATCGTGCCACTTTCACGTCGAGGGTTTATCACGGCAGGCAGTCTCGCGTTTGCCCACACCATCGGTGAATTCGGCATTATTTTAATGATAGGTGGCAGCATTCCCGGAGAAACCAGAGTACTTTCCATCGCATTATTCGACCACGTCGAGTCACTCAACTATCAAAACGCACACATGTTGGCGCTTGGACTTGTCATCTTTTCGTTCCTACTGCTGCTTGCGATATACACACTCAATCGCGCACCACAGGAACAAAACAGAGGGCTACGGTCACATGTTTCTTGAGGCGAGCATCAACATGAAGCGACCTTCGGGATTTGAGCTGCAGGCTCAGATCGACATTCCCGATAGCGGCGTTACCGCCTTGTTTGGACCTTCCGGTTCGGGTAAAAGTACGTTGCTGAGATTGTTGGCAGGTCTGGAGCGCGGTTATGAGTCAGATGAAATCACGATCATGTCCAGAGGGACTATCTGGCAAGACGCGGTAAAGTTTTTACCGCCACATCAACGATCAATCGGGTTTGTGTCTCAGCAGCCCCAGTTATTTCCTCACACGACTGTACTGGGTAATCTGAAGCTTGCGCAAAAGTTTCGACCAGCACCCGCTGGCATAGCGCTAGCAGACGTGATTTCATGGCTTGAGCTCGAGTCATTGCTTCACGCCCACCCGCAACATCTCTCCGGCGGAGAGGCACAAAGGGTTTCGCTGGCAAGAGCACTGATCGGCACAACCTCCTGTCTGCTAATGGACGAGCCTCTGGCCTCCATTGATACCGCTTCAAAAACTGTGTTACTCGAGTACATCCACCGTTTATCAACGACGCTTTCAATACCCATCATATACGTCAGTCATTCACTTCAGGAAATCCAGTTCTTAGCAGACAGAATTTATCTTTTACGAAATGGCAGCGTCGTATCAAACGGTTCGATGCTTGATCTCGGGAACTCGTTGTTACTCAACAAGGATCAGGGTGACAACGCGGGTTCGATGTTAACCTGCGAGACCCTGGGCCTTGATGAGCAATACGGTTTGACGAGCCTGGCCATCGATCAGCAACGCTTGTATGTTACCGGGCAAAAACTCAACACGCATTCTCATGCACGAATTAGTGTGCCTGCACGGGACGTCAGCATTACCTTGCAACAGCCGCAACAGTCGAGCATCCTAAACATCTTGGAAGCCACTGTGGTTGACATAGAAAAGTCGACCCATGCTCCTTCGGTCCTCATCTCCCTGCAACTCGAACAGCAGATCCTGCTGGCCCGAATCACACGCAAATCACTGGATCACTTGTCGCTCAGCACCGGACAACGGGTTTTTGCCCAGATAAAAAGCATCTCGTTGCTTAATGAAAATCTATTGAGTGAAGACTAAGACTTCGCTCAACCCTATACAGAGAAACCCATGAACGAAGCCCAAGATGCAGCCGACCCCGCGTCGCACCCCTACTCAAAATTGACCCCTGATCTTGTGATGGATGCTGTAGAAAGCACAGGCCTTCGTTGCGATGCCAGAATTCTCCAACTCAATAGTTATGAAAATCGCGTTTATCAAATCGGCATCGAAGATGATGAACCTGTAATCGGGAAGTTCTATCGGCATAACCGATGGTCTGATGAGCAAATTCTTGAGGAACACAATTTCACACTGGAACTTGTGGAAGAAGACGTCTCAGTCGTGCCGCCACTGCGTATATCCGGCGATGCCACACTTTCTTCACATGAAGGTTTTAGATTTGCGCTGTACCCGCGAAGAGGCGGTCGACCACCGGCACTGGATGACCTTTCTAGTTTGACCATACTGGGTCGCCATATCGCACGAATCCATTCCGTTGGGGGCATTACTGATTTTACGACACGACCCTCAATCAGCATTGAAAGCTTTGGTTACGACTCAAGAACTTTTCTGATCGAGAATAATTTTATTTCTCCCGAGTTACTCCCCGCCTATGAATCCGTCACTGAGCATCTCCTCGCACAAATCACGGAGATTTTTGGGTTACTCGAAACACGATCCATTCGGCTACACGGCGACTGCCATATGGGTAATGTACTTTGGAGAAACGACTTACCTCATTTTGTCGATTTCGATGATGCTAGAATCGGACCGCCGATTCAGGATCTGTGGATGATGCTCTCGGGAGACAGAGAAGACCAGCAAAAGCAATTAAGCAAAATACTTGAGGGATACCAAGACTTTTGCCATTTTGATACTCGCCAAGTCAGGTTGATTGAACCGCTGCGAAGTTTGCGCCTGATGTATCACTCCGCCTGGATTGCTCGCCGTTGGCAAGATCCAGCCTTTCCCAGAGCGTTTCCTTTTTTCAATACAGAGCGATATTGGTCAAATCACATCCTCGACTTAAGAGAGCAATGGTCAAAACTCTCCGAACCAACCCTAGAGATATACATTTAAATTGCAAAAAAAACGCTGACGCTTATCTCTCGTAAGGGGTTAGGTTCTTTGCGCCATTGTTAAATTTATTGACTAGCGGATTCGCATACATGGTTAACCAGGTGTTCCGCAGGTTTTCTGGACAACTTTCCAGCCTTGCTTCGAACTGGGTCACGTCAGACAGATCAATCAACTGCTTCACGTGAGACCAAACATGAGCATACTTCTCTCTCGTATTTTGATCTTCATCACTTGCAAGCATAAAGAGCGCCCAATAATTAACAGCAAACATCTGAAGATTGTCTAGCACCTGACGGTCTATTTCCTTAGCAACCGCTTCTGGCGTGTCGTAGCCGTCTCCTAGTGGCTCACCGAATTTCAAACACACTAAGCCTTTAAATTCTCCCAAACCTTTAGCCAGACTTACCAGGTCTTCACCGGCGGGTTTCTGATAGCTTCCCGTTCGTGCGACACTTTCAAGCTCTTTTGCTTTGAGCTGATCACAGGGATCAAATTCGTAGGCAATTGAAACCGGTACAATTTTTAAATCTTTGATCACCTCACTTAAAGCGTCTTTTCTTCTAGCTAGAGCAAACATCTTCAGGATAGCCGGATCGGTGACATCAATGCCGTCTTTAGCTCGACCTTCGCTCTGGGCTATCCAAATAGAGTTTCCTGACCCTAGCGACTCATGTATAAATTCTGACGATGCCAGTAGTGCTGCGTAAATTTTCTTGGCGCCCTCCTCGGAGCGTTTGATAAAAAAACTCTTGTTTAGTTTCATAAGGTCCGTCGCAAATTGTTTCTGGACCAGATTGTCTCCAACCGCAATTCTCACTGTCTTGTGCCCGCTTATATGCAGTGCATAGTCGACCAGCATCGAGTCACCGGCAATATCTCTGTGATTACCTACAAAAAGGTAAGCTTTATCGCTTTCAAGGTGCTCGATACCCGCGTAGTTAAAGCCAGTCATTGTGTGAGAGACCAGTCGTGCTGCGTAGGCTTCCACGGCATTTTGAAAATCATCAATACTGGCAATACCCACTGTTTGCTTTTTCAGAAGCAGACGCACGAGATAACGGGCGAGCGGCGGAATAATTTGGCCGACCCTTGGGAAAAGGTGCAGGGTCAGAAAACCTAAAAATTCCTGATCGTTGATCAGGCGCTTCAGTACACCAGTCACTTCATCGTCTTCGTAGGGTCTTATATCGTCAAATTTACCCATCTGCTTTCGTTTTCCTGATGTTGCCGGTTCTTGATCGGTTATTCATTGAATTATCTCACAGCTAGCTTGAAGAAATAGATGCTATTTCACGATCAGGAATGCCCCGACTAGCATCAACAAAAGGAACGTATACTTCCGAATCAAAGTGTCGGGTAGATATTTTCCGAGCTTAACACTCACCAACGTTGCGATAAGCACGATAGGCAAACCAAGCACCACCAAACTGAGCACTGAACTACTTAAACTACCGCTCGCCCCTACCAAAACAGTTCGGGTCAGTGTTGAGATAGCAAAAAGCGCCAATAAAGTTGCCCGCACAATATTAAAGTCGAGTGGTTGCCGGTATAAGAGATAGGCGAAAGGTGCACCACCGGCACCATAAGTACCCGCCATTACTCCACCCAATGCACCTATGAGGCTCTGCGTAGAAGTGCGAGAGATCGCCGGATAGGGAGTGGGTTTAAGAAACAGCAATATTCCTGCAGAGATGATCATCACTCCAAGCGATATTCTGAGCAAGTCGCTAAAAGCCTCGGACATGTATTCAAGGATTAGGAGACCGGCAAAAACTGCTGGCACCATCCCTATACTCATGGTTTTCATCAATGTGTAATCGATCAGACGGTAGTTGTAGCGCAATGCTAGACCCGCGTTAAACAAAGATAAAATACTCACTACCGCTGCTGTCTCACTAATACCTGCCAGTCCTAAAGCTGCAACACCACCCAGTATAATGAGCGCCATAGCAAAACCTGTGAGGGATTGCACCACCGCGCCAACAAATACCAGAATCAGAAAGAAGACACTGTTTTGATCAAGAGGCATCATTGGTTAGCCGAGAATGGATGGGTTGGACCGCATCGGGTTATTATACCCAATAACCACCTGTTTCCATTCAGGAAACCCACAATCAGGATAACGTTCATGCTCTGGATTAAAACCTTTCACATTCTTTTCGTCATGGCGTGGATGGCGGGTCTATTTTATTTGCCTAGGATAATCGTCCATTTTGTGGAAGGAAAAGCAGCTGCGGAGGATGTCCAACGCCTTATCGTCATGGCATCTAAATTGTTTCGGTTCTCTTCTCTTATGGCGCTGTTGGCATTGGGTCTAGGCACCTGGCTGTGGTTGGGGTACGGTTTCAGTGGCAATTGGCTCATAGCAAAACTGGGCTTCGTCGTTCTACTGCTTGCTTATCACTATCAGTCCTGGCGCTATGTCATTTTGATGCAAAGAGATCATACGATACACACGTCGCTGTTCTTTCGACTATACAACGAGGGTGCTTTGATCATTGTGATCCCAATTCTGATTTTGGTTGTGGTAAAACCTTTTTAAAATTTACTGACGATTCTTGCGACGACGAGAAATTCTTTCAGCTAGATCGACGGATTTCTCAGGGGTAAAGCGTACAAATATTTGAAGTCACGCGACTTCACATATTAAATCTATACAGGACGCAAAAAATGAAAACCCGTTCACCACTCAAAGCGATCGCAATCATCATTGTTTCATCGAGCATCCCTACGTTAGCCATAGCAAAAAGTGACGGAGCACAAGGTGAGAGATTTATTCATCATCTAGACTTAGATGGCGATGGGCAGGTTTCTCTTGATGAATTCCAACCTGGTCGAAAATCACCTTTTGATAAGGCAGATAAAGACGGCGATGGCGTCGTCACACTTGCGGAAATTACAGAGCAAATCAAGTCAAGGCACGAGCAACGCGAAGCAGAGAAAGCAAACAAAATGGCAAAACGTCAAGCGAAGCTTACCGAACATTTCAACGCAATGGATGCTAACGGTGATGGTGGTTTGTCACGGGAAGAGATCAAGCTTGGCGCATTTAACCGGATGGATGACAACCAAGACGGCTACATCAGCGCCGACGAAGTTAAACCCCCCCGAGGTATGAGTAAAAGAGGTATAAGTAAAAGAGGTATGAGTAAAAGAGGTATGGGTAAAAGAGGTGATCGTGGCTTTCACCGGAATTTTGAGTAGGAGTTCTGATTGGTCGAGAAATCTGAAGCAGCATTGGTCAAGCTGGTTGCGAGAAAGAACCAGGCTGCTTTCAAAAAATTGTTGAATATGCATTTATCTGGCATCAACCGATATACCGTCAGAATGATTGGTAACGCTGCTAATGCCGAAGACATTACACAAGAAGTGTTTCTCAGGTTATGGACGCGTGCTGACAGTTACAAACCAGAGGCATCTAAGCTATCCACTTGGCTGCATAACATCGCCCACAATCTGTGCATTGACTATTTTAGGAAAAATAACCGGTTTATACAGGATTCGTCTGAGATTTATGAAACAGAAGAAAGCCTGCACCTTACGCCAGTGTCTGGTCGCCCGCACGGCATCGCCACGTCGGGGAGTGACGAACCAGAGCATGAGTTAGCGAAAAAAAATCGGGACCATGATGTGAAAAAAGCGCTCATGACGCTGCCTGAACGTCAGCGCAGCGCCATCATCATGTGTCACTATCAAGGTGTTTCGAATAAGGATGCCGCCCATATCATGGAGGTTAGCGTAGACGCGCTCGAATCTTTGCTCTCTCGAGGCAGATTAAAACTAAGAAAATTATTAACCGAAGACGGTAAGTCATAATATGAACATTCAAAGGTTCAAAGAACTGATAGAAGCTTACGGCACCCGGAGCGAGCGATGGCCGGAAGCTGACAGACACGCCGCTCTGATATTTCTCGAAGCTGAACGCGATGCCGTAGAAATAATCAACGAATTGCGCCGTCTCGATGAAGCACTGGATGCAGATATCGTGGCTCAATCGACAAATCTGAAAGCGGATATCCTCCACCAAATTTCACTGACAACCGTCAATCGCGCGGAAAAGAACCGGGATGACCTGTTTTCCAAACTGTGGCATTGGCTCGGACCCTATGCGAACGGATCTTTTGTCATTTGGCGGCCAGCGATCGCAGCCTGCATACCGTTGCTAACTGGAGTCTATCTTGGTTCCGTGGTGGAGACAGGATCAGACGATCAGCTTTTTGAGTGGGAAGAGGACATTTATGTCATGGGCCTGGTGTCGGAAAATGAGGAGCAGGAATAATGGATCAAGATCTACAGACAAAGAAAAAGAAGAACCGTGTCGTCATTATTCTGCTGATTTGTTCGCTGGCGTTAAATCTGTTGTTCATTGGTGGATTGATTGGCAGGTCAGTTTTTGGCGGGCCGCCAGGGCATTTGCCAAACCATATGGGCTGGATGTTACGAAACCTGAGTGATGAAAAACGAAAACAACTACGCCCGCAATTAAAAGAACGTTCAGGGTCCCTCCGCACTGTTCGACAAGAAATGCGCGATGCGAGACAAAGGCTCTCCTCCGCCATTATGGAAGAGCCTCTTGATGAGAAAGCACTCAATCTTGCATTGAAGGATCTCAGATCCGCCTCAAACAAGTTTCAGGTCGTTACGCATGAAAATATGAGTACGATATTGAAGGAGATGAAACTCGAAGACAGGGAAAAAGCGCTGAAGTTCCTTTCTCGGCGAGAGAAGCACCGAGGAAATTTCGAAGACCGCAGAGGTAGAAAAGAAGCGAGAAAATAGTCAGCAAAGACGCCTTGATAAAGCGGCGCCCAGCAGAATTTTACGACAGCAACAAAAACCGGACAGATAAACTGTTATAGTGCATTTATCTTTTTTGCCACATCAACTTCTCATGGGTTCAATTCAACTGGCGCTCTCCGAGCTCGTTAAAAACGCGCTACGACTCACCGAAGAGGGTGTTTTTTATGCCGAGTATGACCCCGATTGGCGCTCCCTGTGCGAATTACCTGCCCTTGAAACCAAGAACCCAGCGCAGGCACCAGAACTCATTGCATGGAGACCCGTTCCGCAGACACCAACTGTCGATTTTTCAGGGCTAGAAAACGCGCTTGAAACATCCATTCATCCAGATATTGTCGAATACTTCTCCAGTTTCTGGTCAAGTACAATTGAGGGAAAATCGATTGAGGGACACGCGAGCCTTATCCAATTATGGAATCAGGAAGACTTTGATCGTCTCATTGAAAACTTCATCGGCCACGCACTTGCCAAACGACAGCTTAAAGAACCCCTGACACTGTTTATCGCCACGACCGAAGCAGACTCGGAATACTTTCTGAGCATTGACAACGCAACCGGCGCCGTTTTACTAGAGGAACCCGGGCGGCCACCCCTACGGCAAGTAGAGGACAACCTTGAAACTTTTCTGCGGAGGCTGACTCCGGCTGCCTCACAACCGGCGGTCTTCTGATGGATAAATTAGTCATTGAACCAATCAATCATTTCTCCGGCTCGGTAAATCTCCCCGGATCTAAAAGCCTTAGCAACAGAGCTTTACTTCTCGCGGCACTTGCAGAAGGAGAGACTCATCTCGAAAATTTGTTACTCAGCGAAGATACAGAGCGAATGCTTAACGCGCTGAGTCAATTTGGCATCACGATCACGTTCATTAACGAACTATCCGGATTGAAGTCCGATCAGCCTACAACCCAATGCATCGTAACGGGCAATGGCAGGCTGTTTACGCCACCCAACGAAGGACACTTTTCGCTTGGTAATGCTGGAACCGCAATTCGTCCGCTCACAAGCATTCTCAGTTTGTGTCCCGGCACCTTTACAATAGACGGCGACCAGTACATGCGAGAGAGACCAATCGCCCATCTCGCTGAGGCACTGGTAAAACTGGGCGCCCGGATTTCTTATCTGGGAAAAGAGGGATGCCCACCGATTAGGGTTGAAGGGGGGAAAATAACTGGCGGGCGTGTGAGTGTCCGTGGAGATATCTCTAGTCAATATCTCACATCACTACTCATGTCTTTACCTCTTGCACCCCAAGACAGTGAGATTTCCATTATCGGAGATCAGGTATCAAAACCCTATCTTGATATCACATTAGACATCATGGAAAAATTTGGTGTCCATGCTACCCACAGTGATTACCAGCAATTCAAAATCGCAGGCGGACAACAGTATCAATCTCCCGGCAAGTACCTGATAGAGGGCGACGCGTCCTCGGCTTCCTACTTCTACGCGGCAGGAGCAATTGGCGGCGGCCCCGTTGAAGTGACTGGACTGGGCAGTGAATCGGTACAGGGTGATATCGCTTTTCTGGATGTGATTTCAGCAATGGGGGCAGAGGTAAAAAAGACCAAGCATGCCGTGACTGTCAGTGGTAGAAAACTCAAAGGGGTCGATATGGATTTGAACCATATTCCCGATGCAGCCATGACTATCGCAGCAATGGCGCTTTTTGCCGAGGGACCCACCCGAATTCGTAATATCTACAACTGGCGCGTCAAAGAAACTGATCGACTGCATGCGATGTCGACCGAACTCAGAAAACTTGGCGCTACCGTTGAAACTGGTGAAGACTTTATTTTTATCGACCCTCCGGCAAAGATTGAACCAGCAACCATTGATACTTATGGTGACCACAGAATCGCTATGTGCTTCTCTCTCGCTGCGTTCGGAGAAAGCAATATCACGATCAACGAACCAACGGTTGTCGCAAAAACCTTTCCGGACTACTTTGAATTATTTTCGAAACTGGCAAACCCTTAACCTATCGATGTTGCCGAATGCGCACCTAAGATTGCTAAAACGCCAGAGATTGCTGTCCTACACCCTCAAGCGCTAGTAGAAATTGCTTCGTTGGCAATCCACCACCAAATCCTGTGAGACTACCGTCTGCACCGATGACCCGGTGACAGGGAATAATGATAGGTATCGGATTTCGACCATTCGCGGAACCTACCGCCCTAACAGCCTTAGGTCGGCCAATCTCCTGTGCTATTTCTAAATAGCTACTAGTTGACCCGTAAGGAATCTGTAACAAAGCGTTCAGCACCTGTAACTGAAATTCAGTCCCATGCGGACACAATTTCAAATCAAACACTTTCCGCTCGCCAGCAAAATATTCCTGTAACTGCGCTTCAACTTCAGGCAGGCAATGAGGGTCCTTCACCCATTCATCCGACGGCAAAACCTTCCCTTTTCCCTCCGGAAAACCAATCAAATGCAATCCTTCGTCATTGCCAGCGATAAGCAGTTCCCCTATCGGGCTTGAATAGTATCGGTATATTAACTTTTCACTGTATAGATTATTCATCATTCAATTCCTGAAACAACACTTTTAGTTAGATCAACTTTGTACCATTGATCAACGAGCAAGACTCGCTGCATACCGCCAAAGGTGCATCCCGGCGTATGCTCGCCAGGGTCGCCATGCCTGAGAGCGCTCGAGCATTTCTTTTTCTGACTGAATTCCCAAAAGACTAGCAGCGGATTTCAAAATCACAAGATCACTATGAAGAAAGGCATCAGGATCATTTAACGCTCTCATCGTGACATATTGGGCAGTCCAGGGTCCGATACCCTTTATCGCTGTCATTTGCCCAATTAATATTTCTGAACTATTACTGCGCGCCAAATCGATTTCACCCCGCACAACAGCGGCAGCCATATCCTTGATCGCCTGAGCCCTTTTGTTAGGCATGGACAAGTTTTCGACAGAAAGCGCAGCCAGAGATTCTGGTGTTGGAAATAGCACAGTTTCACCGATACGCTCGCCGTAACGATCGACGATACGAGACATCACAGTGGTTGCGCCTTTTACACTTACCTGCTGCCCAACGATGGCGCGCACCGCAACTTCAAACGGGTCCCAGGCACCGGGCAAGCGTTGCCCCGGGTTCTCCGCTATCAAGTCAGTGAGCTCACCATTCTCGCTCAAACACTGATTAATCTCACTTGGATCCGCATCAAGATCGAAAAGCGTCCTCACCTTTTCAACTACTTTCATTAATGGTCTAGTATTGGTCAGTTCAACTTTACAAACCAGACATCGGTTTTCAACATCTTGACTCACATTCAGCAGACCTGTCTCTCCATCAATCTGCAGCGTCCGCACATAGGCGCCCTCTACAATCGACTCAATCTGAGGTACAGCGCGCATCGCCAAAAAAGCCAACATGCCGTCGAAATCGAATGGTTCGCGATAAGGCAAGCGCAGCTTAACGCCGGCGTCTGCATCAACGCTGCGTTTGTCGCGGAGCAAGGTTGGGGAGCGATTGTAAACCTTGCGAATGTGGTCATTAAATCTGCGAACGCTGCCGTAGCCAGAGGACATTGCAATTTCAGTCATCGGCAAACCCGTTTCACTGATCAGCTTTTTCGCGAAATGCAGCCGTCTGGTTTGTGCTATGGCTTGTGGAGATACACCAAGATGTTGATTAAACAAACGTCCCAGATGCCGCGAGGTGACGCCTAGTTTATCGCTGAGTTCCTCGATACTTTGCTCGTCGAGCGCACCCTCACTAATCAACCGCAACCCTCTTTTTACCGTTGTTGATGTCCCCGACCACGCAGGCGTACCTGGCGCAGCCTCCGGTCGACAGCGCAAACAAGGTCGATAGCCCGCTTCAGTGGCAGCGGCTGCAGATATATATAATGTAATATTTTCCACTTTTGGCATTCGCACCCTGCATATGGGCCGACAATAGATTCCGGTCGTTCGAACGGCAATAAAAAATTTACCGTCAAAACGCGCATCCCGAGTTTGTCGGGCTTTCTCGAACGCTTCAATCTGACTCTCGTTCACTAAATTCATGGAAAGCACCTTAAGCTTCATTCTGGCTGACATATTAGTCGTGGCCTCTGCTACTGGCTAGCAATAATCGGACATCGTTATTGAGGACTGTTGCCCGGTTGTGATATCGATTAAAATCAGACATGCCTCACGTGTTAGGAAAAATTGATCAACCCCACAAGCTGTTTGAACGGCATCGCATTGCTGCGGACCCCGCTGAAATATTTTTTTCTTTCAGTTACCGAGCGCACTATTTATCTGAAGAAATGCCACTCGAACTTTTTGCGCTGTGCAAGTTTAGTTGTGGTGCTCAAGGCGAACCCGGTTATGCGGCCTTTATCACAGCTAGCGAACAACAGGCCCAGGAGATAAGCGAGCTTTGTGAATCTAGCTCATTTAGCGAAATTGTCGATTCGCTGGCCCTAGCGGTGGTGCGTTTCTCAGAAGCACTATCATTGGAGACCGTCGACATTCCCAAACCTTGGGGCAAAGAAATTTGGTACACAGGCATAGAAAAGCGCGGCGTGTGCAAGATCCTTGGTATGCCGTTGCCATGGCTCTCGGCGATATATCCGGGGTTGTTTTCTGCCGAACCTACCAAACTTCCGAACCTGTCTTCCGATGACCCTATACTTCTTAAGATACTTGCGCCATCAGGTGAAGAGGTTTTGGGCGATCTCTACTTCGAACTGCACACGGAGAAAATTGAGGTCTATGTCATTACTCATATCGATGCGACCGCATGGCCGACCGGTGTGGCCAAAATGCGTTACGGATTTAACCAAAAAAAATTAGCGGCATTCGAAAATAGAGAACAATTCACAACGGCTTATTTGGCTGCCGTCAATGAATACAAATCGGTACGAGATACGATCGATCAGACACTCGCATCCCGCCGTGCCGCCGAGGGCTTTACACAGGAAGATGTCCTTCCTACAGATATTGCCCTTGCCTGGCAGCACCAATTACCAGACACATTGACCCTGAAAGAAAAAACACTCAGGGAAAAGATGGAAGCTTTCACAGGCACGCGGGAGGTGGTGGTAGGAGACGTCATCGAAGTTGAACGATTGACGCCACATTCCCTGCAACACGGGATAAGGGCAATTGAATTTCAATCACCGCATTACGAACGATTTATTTTGTCATTTGCCCAGAAAGTGCTGACTCAAAGTCATTGGGACACGCAATCGGCAATGACGCTGGCCCGATTTGATCCAATAACCTCAAAACCCATGCGAACGCTGGATGCCTCCGAAGGAACGCGCGTTGAGATTGCAGCTGACTTCGATAGTTTTCAAGTGCAGCGCCTTACTTTTGCGCCAGGCGCCGTCCACAGCGTTCAAAACACATCTTACTCGCTGGTGATTGGGCTTGTCGGTGAGACAGTATTGCAGAGCAAAACTGTGACACCAGAGCAGGCATTTTTTCTGACACCCGAAATAAAAACGGTCGCACTGAGCAATCACTCCGATAGGGAATCAAAGGTACTCATTGCCCTGCCAAAACCAACGGGGTAAATGTTACAGCGCGCCAGCGACCTTCAAGCGCTAAGCAATCTCTTCTGCTATCTATGGCGCAAGCCACCAACAATAAGACGACCCTGAATTTACCGCTGGCGCGGGTAAGACCACGACACCAAGCGGTTTTCAGCATTACGTTGAGCAGGCTTGCTAACCTAAGAAGGCAGCAGATCCTGAACGGCGTCGCGTTCTTCTATCAGTTCTTTTTCTGTGCTGCTCATTTTCTCGCGGCTAAAATCACTGATCTCGAGATCCTGAACAATTTTCCAGTCACCGTTTTCACAAACACACGGGAATGAATAAATCAGGCGTTCGGTGATGCCATAGCTACCATCGGAGTAAATACCCATCGAGACCACTTCACCATTGGTACCAGCAACCCAATCGCGCATGTGCTCCACCGCCGCGTTAGCGGCCGATGCCGCACTCGAAAGTCCGCGGGCCTTGATAATCGCGGCTCCTCGCTGTTGCACAGTCGTAATAAACTCTCCTTCAACCCATGCTTGATCAACAAGACCAGACGCAGCCTCTCCGGCGACTGTCGCGTGAGCAATATCCGGGTATTGAGTTGCGGAGTGGTTACCCCAGATCGCTAAACCTTTTACATCGTTAACGTGCTTGCCGGTCTTTTGCGCAAGTTGTGACATCGCTCGATTGTGGTCAAGCCGGGTCATCGCTGTAAACTGTCTTGGGTCGATATCCGGTGCGTTGCGTTGAGCAATCAGGCAGTTTGTGTTCGCAGGATTGCCTACAACCAGCACTCGAACATTTTTTGCCGCATTGTCATTCAGCGACTTACCTTGAACCGAGAAAATCGCAGCATTCGCCTCCAGCAGGTCTTTGCGTTCCATACCAGGCCCCCTTGGCCTTGAACCGACCAGAAGTACACATTCAGCATCTTTGAAAGCTACATCAGGATTATCCGTCGCGATCACTTCCTGCACGAGTGGAAATGCGCAATCGTCCAACTCCATCACGACGCCATGCAAGGCTTCCATGGCTGGTGGGATTTCCAACAATTGCAAAATAACAGGTTGGTCAGCCCCTAGCATTCTTCCCGAGGCGATGCTAAACAGCAGAGAATAGCTAATCTGTCCTGCGGCTCCGGTTACCGCCACGCGTACTGGTTGTTTCATACTAAATCCTTATGTCTTCCTTTTAATAGTTCCTCAAACGAATGTTCTGTTAGGTACATTCGTCAGAGTGTCGAATCAATCATGCTGTTTATTTGAAATCTTTGACTGCCAAACGGCGATTCCCTGTCTGTTTCATACCAGCCCTGATTTCTGGGGAACGAATTATACCCGAATCGAATTGATTATAGTGCCATTCCTTAAACTCCTTACAATATTCCTCACTTTGCGACGGGAAAGGACAAATATTGCACCTTCATCAAACCTCCAGTTTTCATATTTTCATATATTTCAACAACTTAACTTTCAATGTATCGGCGCGCACCGTGCCTAAAGTCTTGACTTTGTCGGCCTCGGTGGTATTGTGCCAAGTCCGCTAGATTGCGCACTTTACCCAGTGTCCGATCACCTAACGCGAACTCCAAAAGAGTCACTATTTTTAGCTTTTTGCTAAAAATGCTACGCAGATCAGGATTTGCCTGATACGTACCTCAGCTATACCTAAAGAGTGAGCTTAAGCACCAACGAATTAGACACTCGCATAAATTTGAGAGAAGCCTCGATGATAGACAATCAAATTGTAGCTCCGGGCCAATTGCCGGAGAAACAGGGCCTTTACGACCCCGCAAATGAAAAAGATGCGTGTGGCGTCGGTTTTGTGGCCAACATAAAAGGTGTACCCAGCCATCAAATCATGTTGGATGCCTACCACATCAACTCCAGGATGGACCATCGCGGCGGTTGCGGCTTTGAAGAGAACACTGGCGATGGTGCGGGGATTCTATGCGCGCAACCCCATAGCCTCTACACAGAACTCGCGGATGAATTGAAAATCAATCTGCCGGCCCCCGGCGAATATGCTGTGGGAAACATTTTCTTACCTACCAACGCGGATGAAAGGCATCACTGCCAAGCACAAATCGAAGCGATTATCGCAGACGAAGGCCAAACTTTTCTTGCCTGGAGAAACGTACCTATTGACTTTATTGGCGCCGACGTAGGTCCGGCAGCCCTGAGCGCGCAGCCAGCAATTCTTCAATTATTCGTTGCCGCTAATCAACTCGGAGAATCAGTTGATTCCGATGCATTTGAGCGCAAGCTCTACGTCATCCGACGTCGGTTCACCGAGACGTTAAGAAGAAATTCCGATCTTAAAGAAGCCCACATGGTTTATGCCTGCAGTCTGTCGAGCAGGGTGATAGTTTACAAAGGCATGCTCACACCGGGACAGTTGTTCCCTTTTTACGAGGATTTACAGGACACCCGTTTTACCACTCACTTGGCCATGGTCCACTCTCGCTTCAGCACCAATACTTTTCCATCATGGGATCGGGCGCAACCTAACCGGTACATGAGCCACAATGGTGAAATTAACACATTGCGTGGTAACCGAAATTCTATGCATGCGCGTCAGGGTGTCGTCGAATCGACCCTGTTTGGCGAAGATATCAAGAAGCTGTTTCCTATTGTTGAGCCTGATTTTTCAGATTCAGGGACTTTCGATAACGTCCTCGAGTTTTTACTGCTGTCCGGCAGAACCCTGCAGGAATCCGTCATGATGATGATCCCTGAGGCATGGCAATCCGACGTCAATATGGATCAGACCAAGCGAGACTTTTACGAGTACCATTCGGCGCTCATGGAACCTTGGGATGGACCGGCATCAATCGTATTCACCGACGGGCTCTACATCGGCGCCGTACTTGACCGAAACGGTCTGCGACCCAGTCGCTATTATGTGACACATGACGACAAAGTCATCATGGCTTCCGAGGTCGGAGTGCTGCCGGTTGAGCCAGCGAACGTCAAGCTCAAGGGGCGGCTGCAACCGGGCAAAATGTTTCTCATCGACTTTGATGAAGGGCGCATGATTCCTGATGAGGAGCTAAAGAATCGCTTTGCTAGTCAACGCCCCTATGGCAAATGGCTCGCGAATCAAAAAATTGAGCTAGCAGAAATTCCAAAAGTTAAAGATCACTATGGCTTTCAAGAGGAAACGCTTATCCCGCGTATGCAGGCGTTTGGCTACACGGTCGAAACCATGCAATTCATGTTGCTACCGATGGTTACCGAAGCCAGAGACCCACTGGGTTCGATGGGCAATGATTCGGCATTAGCATGCCTTTCAGACAAGTCTCGTATGATCTACGATTATTTTAAACAGCTATTCGCCCAGGTCACGAATCCCGCGATTGATTCAATCAGGGAAGAGGTTGTTATGTCGCTGGAATGCTTTATTGGTCCCGAGGGCAACGTGCTCGAAACCAGCGAAGCACACGCTAACAGGCTAAAGGTGCCGCATCCGATAATTAGCAATGAAGAGCTTAGTTCATTGAAAGATATGGACCATAGAGGCTGGCGCTCCAAGACCATCGATATCACTTTCGAACGATCCCATGGGCACGAAGGATTTATCTCTGCGTTGTCTCGTATTTGTATTGAAGCCGAGGAAGCCATCGCTGAAGGCTATTCACTGGTCATTTTGTCTGATAGGAACATCTCTGCAGAGCGAATGCCAATCAGTGCGTTAATAGCCTGCGGTGCTGTTCACCATCATCTGAATAAAAATGAAAAACGTACTCAGATAGGCGTCGTAATTGAAACTGGGGAAGCAAGGGAGGTACACCACCACTGCTTGCTATCCGGGTTTGGTGCTGATGCGATTAATCCATACCTGGCATTTGAGTCTCTATGGCAAGCCCAGAAAGACAATTTGCTTTCAGATACGGCATTTCCTGATTCAAACGCCGTTGTTGCTGCCTACAAAAAAGCAGTCGCTAAAGGCATGTTAAAAGTCATGGCCAAAATGGGGATATCCACTCTTCAGTCCTACAAGGGTGCACAAATCTTCGAAGCAATCGGCCTAGCGTCAGAAATCATCGATCGCTGCTTCACCAACACGGCAAGTCGAGTTGAAGGTGTTAACTTTGAGGTATTGTATGAAGAAATGCTTCAGCGGCATCGTCTGGGATACCCCGAGCGCGCTTCAAACCTGATCCCCATTCTGCCAAACCCAGGTGACATTCACTGGCGAAGAAATGGTGATACCCACATGTGGGATCCAACATCGATATCAAATTTACAGGTGGCAGCTAAGACTAACGACAATGATGCCTATCGCCAATTTGCCGATCATGCCGACGGTGAAGCCACAAGAAAGGCAACCTTCCGCGGGCTTCTGTCTTTTAAGCAAGACGTCAACGGCGGGTCGATCGACATCTCAGAAGTTGAGTCTGCCAAAGAAATTGTCAAACGATTTTGCACCGGCGCGATGAGCTTTGGCTCGATTTCAGCAGAGGCTCATGAGAGCTTGGCGGTCGCGATGAACCGCCTTGGCGGCAAATCAAACACCGGCGAAGGTGGCGAAGACCCGATCAGATTCCAACCAATGGCAGATGGTGACTCGAAGCGCTCAGCAATTAAACAGGTCGCTTCAGGGCGGTTTGGCGTGACGATCTGGTACCTGGCAAATTCAGACGAGCTGCAGATAAAAATCATTCAGGGTGCGAAACCCGGTGAAGGCGGCGAGTTACCTGGCGGCAAGGTAGATGAAACAATTGCTCGAATACGGCATTCCACGCCCGGCGTTGGGCTTATAAGCCCGCCTCCGCATCACGACATTTACTCCATTGAGGATATGGCTCAGCTTATCCATGACCTCAAAAACGCAAATCCGTCTGCGCGTATCAGCGTAAAACTGGGTGCTGAAATCGGTGTCGGTACGATCGCCGCTGGCGTGACAAAAGCGAAAGCCGACCACATTGTAATTGCAGGGCATGATGGTGGTACCGGAGCTTCGCCTATCACATCGATCAAACATGCTGGCATACCTTGGGAACTGGGACTAGCAGAGACTCACCAGACGCTGGTCATGAACAACCTTCGCTCAAGAGTTTATCTGCAGACTGACGGACAGATTAAAACGGGACGAGATGTCGCCATCGCAGCGCTGTTAGGCGCAGAGGAATTTGGATTCGCAACCGCGCCCCTTGTTACGCTAGGTTGCATCATGATGCGAAAGTGCCATCTGAACACCTGTCCTGTAGGTATCGCAACCCAGGACGCAGAACTGCGGAAAAAATTCAAAGGTAATCCTGACAATGTCGTCAACTATCTCTTTATGGTGGCAGAAGACCTGCGAGAGATTATGGCCAAACTAGGTTTTCGAACGGTGAATGAAATGGTTGGCCGGGTCGATGCGCTCGAAACGGCTGACGTGCTAAATCATTGGAAAGCCAAGGGACTGGATTTCAGCTCAATTTTGACACCGGCTAAAAAGATTTACGAAGGTACAGAAGTTTACAGGGTGATTGATCAAGACCATGGTCTCGAAAAAGCCCTCGATAACGAATTGATCAAACTGTCACAACCGGCGCTTCAAAATGGTGAAGCGGTTAATATCGAGTTACCCGTACTCAATATCAACCGGGTCGTCGGAACAATGCTGTCTCATGAACTGGCAAAAGCCACCGAAGGCAAACTGCTTGCCGACGATACAATCTCCATCAAACTGCTTGGTTCCGCTGGACAGAGCCTTGGCGCTTGGCTGGCGAAAGGTATTACGATCGAGGTAGAGGGAGATGCAAACGATTTTGTCGGCAAGGGATTGTCCGGTGGAAAAATTGCCGTTTACCCACCAAAAGAAAGCTCGTTCGTTGCTGAAGAAAACATTCTTGTTGGTAACGTTGTGCTTTACGGCGCTACTAGCGGGGAAGCCTATTTCAGGGGTATTGCCGCGGAACGTTTCTGTGTCAGGAACAGTGGTGCCTCGGCCGTCGTCGAAGGAATCGGAGATCATGGTTGTGAATATATGACCGGTGGCCGCGTAGCGATCCTGGGTGAAACCGGGCGCAACTTTGGTGCGGGCATGAGTGGTGGCGTCGCCTATGTTCTGGATGTTGATGGCGAATTTGAAAGCCGATGCAATACCGAGACGTTCGAACTAGAAGCACTTTCTGAAAAATCAGATATTGCTGAACTCAAACAAATGATCGAAAACCACCATCGGTATACGCAATCAACACTCGCTGAATCAATTCTGAATGACTGGGATCAGCAACTGAAGCGATTCGTCAAGGTCATGCCAACGGATTACAAAAGAGTGTTAATGGAACAACAACAAACAGCCTTGGCCAGTTAACACAGACTACCAGGTCTCCACGAGCCAACAGCTGATGCAACAACAGTAGAGAAAGTTATGGGAAAAGTTACTGGATTCAAAGAATTTGAACGTGAGGTAGAACCCTATCGCGATGCGAGTGAGCGGTCCCTCGACTTCAAGGAAATATACACGGATCATCAGCCGGAACACCTTCAAACTCAGGGCGCTCGCTGTATGGACTGTGGCGTACCTTTTTGTCAATCTGCCAATGGTTGCCCCGTACACAATCTGATTCCCGAGTGGAATGACCTGGTCTATCGAAACCGCTGGCGAGAAGCGCTGGATAGGCTCCACAAAACCAACAATTTCCCAGAATTTACCGGTCGGGTTTGCCCTGCACCCTGCGAAGGCGCCTGTGTGCTCGGCATTACTGATCCTGCGGTTACCATTAAGAACATAGAATGCTCTATCGTCGATAAAGGTTTTGATGAGGGTTGGATAGTCCCTGAGATACCTGAGACCAGAAGCGACAAATCTATCGCCATTGTCGGCTCCGGGCCCGCGGGTCTTACAGCTGCGGCACAATTAAATCGTGCCGGCCACACCGTCACAGTTTATGAGCGGGCCGATCGCATCGGCGGGCTTTTGATGTACGGCATTCCGAATATGAAACTCGACAAGCGCTTTGTCGACAGGCGGGTCGACATCCTGCGTGCCGAAGGCATTAATTTTGTCACAAATGCAGATGTTGGTGGTCAGGGCGACAATGCCGTTGATGTCACAAAGCTGGTTGCCGATAACGACGCAGTATTGCTTGCCACCGGTGCCACACTGGCCCGTGACCTGAATATTCCTGGTCGCGAAGGTGATGGCGTTCATTTGGCGATGGAGTTTCTAACCGCAAACACTAAGAGCTTACTGGATTCTAACCTTGAAGATGGCAATTACATCTCCGCTACAGATAAAAAAGTCATTGTCATTGGTGGCGGCGACACCGGTAACGATTGTATCGGCACATCGATCAGGCACAATTGCCAATCGCTGGTGAATTTTGAACTGTTACCAAAGCCACCAATTGATCGGGCACAGAACAATCCATGGCCGCTGTGGCCTAGAATCCACAGGGTAGACTACGGACATGCGGAAGCCGGGGATAAATTTGGAGACGACCCACGAGTATTTCAGGTTGCTAGTAAAGAATTTCTCAGAGACAGCGATGGCAAACTGTTAGGCATCGTGACCGTCAATGTTGACGACAAGCTTCAAGAAATTCCAGGCACTGAAAAGACATGGGAAGCAGACCTAGTCTTTTTGTCGATGGGTTTTCTTCAGCCTGAACACTATCTCAATGAGGCGCTCGGCATGGAAACGGATGGCCGGGGAAACTTTGTTGCAGACAAAGAGAAGTATCAAACGTCAATCCCTAAGGTCTACGCCGCGGCCGATTGTCGAAGAGGTCAGGACCTGGTAGTTCGAGCCATCAATGAAGGCAGAGAAGTAGCACGCGCTATTGATATCGATCTGATGGGCTCAAGCCAACTACCGGCTTAATAGTAGTAAATTGACCCTCTGAGCCCATCAATAACATGAGAAGCTCAGAGCGCTTGCTGCCTAATTGCAAAGAGATGTCTACATGATCTGCACGTTGCTCCATGACATCAAGATGATGGGTTAAGCAGCGGGCCGTAGAATCTACGTGATGCTGATTGAGTCGTCTATTGCCTTATCAGCGTTCGATTAGTGCCCTATTTGCTCGACAGAAGCTCTGTTGCGTTGACGGTAGCCAACATTGCTTGTTTGCTCACGCCTTCAACAATTTCCGCGTGACCTAAGCGACGTAACAGAATTAACTTTAAGCCTTCGTCCGTGACTTTCTTATCCCGATACATAATATTCAGAAATTCGACGCCAGAAGCCTCAGGCGGAACAGTAGGCAGGCCCGACGCAGCGATCAAATCTTTGAGTCGAAGCGCGTCTTCGTGCTCGCACATGCCTAATCGCACAGACAAATCAGCGGCCATTACCATGCCAGCTGCCACAGCCTCTCCGTGAAGCCAGTTACCATATCCCATGCTGTTTTCAATCGCATGCCCGAAGGTATGACCAAAATTGAGCAGCGCCCTGACGCCCATCTCCTTTTCATCCTGAGAAACGATGTCGGCCTTAATTTGACAATTTCTCTTCAGTGCAAAGGTCAGTTTGGAAATGTTGAGCGACAATATTTCGGAAATGTTTTCTTCAAGCCAACAAAAATCGTCGAAACTGGCCATCGCACCATGCTTGATAACTTCCGCCAAGCCGGCACGAAGCTCGCGCTCTGGTAGAGACGAAAGAAGCTCTGGATCTATGATCACGGCTTTAGGCTGGTGGAAGGCGCCAATCATGTTCTTGCCAAGCGGATGATTCACCGCTGTTTTTCCCCCAACAGAGGAATCGACATGGGAGAGTACCGTGGTAGGAATCTGAATGAAGGACACACCACGCTGATAACATGCCGCTGCAAAGCCCGTCATATCTCCAACAACACCACCCCCTAACGCCAGTAATGTCACCCCCCGATTAGCATTCATTTCGATTAAACGGGTAAAAATAAGATTAAGCGTATCGAGCGTTTTGTATTGCTCACCGTCTGGTAGCGCTATCGCGTCAACTTGGTAACCAGATAAGTGGGCTAGCACCCGGTCCAGATACAGCGGTGCAATCGTCTCGTTTGTGACAATAAGCACCTGTTTGCCTGCGATATGTCGTCGAAGCAAGTCCCCATCACCTAGCAACCCCCCGCCAATAAATATCGAGTAGGAGTCCACTCCAAGATCTAAATTAACTGTTTCCAACTTCTATGCCTTGATGTAGTTTTCTTGCTCAAGCTTACGAATAATTGAATTCACAACCTTTCGGCTATTACTATCACCCAGAGTGATTCTAATATCTGCGAGTTCCTGGTAGATGGGATCCCGCTCCGCCTTCAAACGTGTGAGTATCTCTCTCGGATCGCCTTGTTGTAGCAGTGGTCGTTTCTTGTCTTTCTCTGTTCGTTTTATCTGCATCTCAACCGTCGTCTCGAGTGAAACCACCACACCTCGGGAACCAATGAATCGCCGATTTTCGAGTTTCAGAATAGACCCTCCACCAGTTGCCAGCAACACCTTTGATTGCTGCGTCAGATCGTCAAGCACGTTAGTCTCGCGAGTCCTAAAACCTTCCTCCCCTTCAACATCAAATATCCAGGCAATGTTAGCACCCGCTCTGCGCTCCACTTCCTCATCGGTATCGATAAATTGCAAGCCGAGCTCTTTTGCCAACATTTTACCAATCGTTGTTTTACCCACCCCCATGGGACCAATCAGAAAAACATTCTGATTGCTGTAGAGATTGTTGTTGGAGTTCAATAGAGGATAGCTCCGGAGAATAAAATTAAAATTGCAGAACGAACGCAGTCGTATCTCTTCAGGAATCCCTTAATTGTTGTTTCAGGGATCTTCAACAAGCTCTCCGGACCACCGGGCTTAACGGCTTCTCAGAGAGTCTTCTATTATCCGAGGCGTAATAAATATCAACAACTCAGACTTTTGAACCTGGTCCACATTCCGCTTGAACAATCGCCCGACGTAGGGGATATCGCCCAAAAGTGGCGTCTTGGTGATAGACCGGGTTGTATTTGTATTGTACACCCCTCCGAGCACAATTGTTTCGCCGTTGTTAACCAGCACCTGAGTCACAATATTATTAGTATCAATAGATAAACCACCGGCGGTAACAGCACCTACCGTGTCTTGCTTAACATCCAGCTTCATAATGATTCTGTCGTCTGGTGTAATCTGTGGCTTTACCGTCAACTTCAGCTCAACTTCTTTAAATGAAGTTGTCGTACCGCTTGCACCACCCAACCCTTCACCACCGGTTGCTGATTCGTAGGGAATTTCCTGCCCAGAAGAGATGCTGGCTTCCTGCTTATCAGCGGTAATCACTTTGGGTCGACCAATCACTTCAGCTTCACCGAGGCTCTCCAAAGCTGAAATCTCAAGATCCAGCAAATAGCTGCCGCTGACAACGCCTATTGCAAAACTGCTTGCACCCTGTCCCTGGGCGCCGAGATCAACGACAAGATGATCCGGGCTTGTGAATGCCAGCGAGCCATCTTCACTCGGCATACGAATTTCATTAACCGTTTCGAGCGAACCACCAGCAAATGTGCTGTATTCACCGTTGTCATAGGAACCCGTTCCAATACCACCCCACCTGACGCCGATAGACTCGGAGACATTAGAACTTGCCGAGACAATTCTGGCTTCAATCAGCACCTGACGGACAGGCACATCAAGTTTATCCAGAACAGCTCTGAACTCAGCGATCTTATCAGCGGTTTCCGTCAAGATGATTGAATTTGTTCTTTCGTCGACGATTACGCTTCCTCTATTCGAGATCACACCCTTGCTGCGCGCTGACGAACCATCTTCTTGCGAACGATTTGCCGCGCCTTGGAAAAGTGCAAAAATTTCAGAAGCACTGGCATACCTTATCTCGATAAACTCGGTTCGCAGCGGCGCCAGCTCAGAGATTTGCTGACGAGACTCAAGCTCTTGCTTTTCACGGGCCTGCAACTCTGCCGCGGGTCCAACCATTAGCACATTACCAATTTCACGCTTATCAAGACCCTTGGTCTTCATAATAATGTCGAGCGCCTGATCCCACGGAACATTTTTGAGACGCAAAGTAATTCTTCCCGCCACCGTATCACTCGCAACTAGATTGAAATCAGTAAAATCAGCAATCAACTGAAGTACCGCGCGCATTTCGACATCCTGAAAATTCAGAGACAGTTTTTCCCCACGGTATCTGAATGCTTGATCTCTTGTAGACTCAAGCTCCGCGCCAGTGACAGGTTTCACTTCAAGCGTAAACATATCATCGGTCTGATAAGCCAAGTAGTCGTAGTCACCCGTGGGTTCCACTAGCAATACTGTATTTTGAGCTTCTGGCAGCGAATCTATACTTAGGACTGGTGTCGCAAAATCCGTGACATCTAACCGTCGTTGTAATTGTTCCGGAATCAGCGTTTCTTTAAACTCGACACGTATTTTTCCGCCATCATAAGAAATGTCAACATCAACACTAGGGTCTGACAACTGAACAATAACGCGCCCTTCTCCCCTCTCCCCTCGTCTGAAATCGACATCTTCTACTCTTGACGTTCCGCCGGGTGCATATCCCGAGTCCATGGGTTGCTCAAGATCGTTAACCAAGCCATTACTACTTTCAGCATCGAAACTACCTGAGTCCTGTTTCCCAACAAGTACATAAAGGGAGCGACCTTCGATTCGAGTTGAATAAGCAACGAGCTCGCCCAAAGCGACGATAACGCGTGTTCTGTCACCCGCTTCTATCACCGTGACACTTCGAGCGTTACCCGTACCCAGTGAATGATATTTTGACACTAGCCCACTCGTCACATTGTCGAGATCAAGGGCGATTCGGGCCGGTTGTTCGATGGTATATCCGGTTGGCGCAGGCGGGCGGCCATCGAACATCATACGAATTTCAGTTTTATCACCAGGCAAAGCAGAAAACTCAATGTCACTCATTCGAGCAGCAGTGGCATTCATTACAAAACCAACCAGAAAAAATAGTGAAAGCCCTAGCGTTTTAATAAATTTAGCGTGGGCTCCGACGCTTTCTTTGCGGTATTTTTCTGCAATCACTTTCTGATTAACCGTGAATGCCATGAATTGCTCCCAATATATTCTTTTCGTTGTTGATAACTAGCGCAGTGAACTACTCAACAACACTTTTTAACTCGATAGTTCGTGGTCTTTTCAACCAGCCACCACCACCATCACTCACAATTTCGATAATATCTATTCTAGTATCGTTGATACTTTTAACCTGCCCCCACGAGGTCCCCATAAAATCTCCGATTTGTACCCGGTGAACACCAGCGTCTGCGTCTTCAATTAACGCCCAGGTTGCACCAGCTTGCTCCAGAGAACCAACCATCACCAAAGAGGCTAGATTAAATCGCTCGAGGTATTGTTTTACATGGTCGACGGGTGGTTTCACGCCACTATTAACTTGCTGTTCTTCCGTCAATACTGGGATCACAACTGGCGGCTCAAACGGACTCCGCAGGTTTGCCGAACCATAAGTAAATGGTTGGTAGGGTTCAAACTCTGGCAATGGTGCTATCTGACCACTGGGTTCGTTTTCAACCTCAGTCATAAACGACCGAATATCGGCATACTGATCATTAGTACCGCAGGCACTCAAAAGCAACGATGCACCTGCCCACGCAAGAAACCGAATCACTACTGTCGTAATACCCCGTTTCATCTTACGCCTGCCTAACCCCGCTCATCATTGTAGCGATAGGTTTTAGCGGTAATACTCATTTGAATGAGCCCCCCGGTGACTTCAATATTTCGCTGCGCGTTCCTCGACCGCACGGGTGACATGCTAAAATCGTGTAACGTCACAATGCGTGACAAATCAGCAACATCACTAACAAAGGACCCGAGATCGTGATAACTCCCCGATACAATGATCTTGATGGGTTTTTCTATGTAAAACTCGTGCTGTTCTTCCGGTTGAAGATCAATGCTGGTGAACGATAAGCCATTCCTCAAACCCACCAGCGTGATATCTTCGATCAAACCCGGGATTTCTGTGTCGCTGGGCAGCTGTCTGAGAATGGCTTCGAAGGATTTTTCCATCTCGAGTTGTTGCTGACGGTAAGCCTCTAAATGTTCAGCTTCAAAATATTTCTGACGATAATCACCACGAAGCGCGCTTTCCTGAGCTTTAGTCTTTGCCAACGCTGTTTGTAAATTTGTGACATGGACAAAATATCCGGCCGTCAAAGCACCAACAAACGCCAACACCCACATAATCAGCTTGACCGCCAACGGCCAGGATCCAACGTTATTTAGATCATTGAGCTGATCCATGTCGAAATTCTTTAAACTATCGACTACGTCTTCTAAAGCCATGGCTAGTTAGCCCCCTTGATTGCTGGCGTGTCTTGTTTTACCGACAATTCAAAGCTGCTTGCCTGCGGACCGAACGTTGGTGCCGCATTAATTTGTGTCACATTAGGCCTGGTGAACCAGTCCGATTCCTGAAAATTTCGCAACTGACTTGAAATCCGGTTGTTTGATTCGGCGATACCGGAGATCTGGATGTTTTTATCGGTTACGGTAATTTCAGTGTAAAAAACCCGCTCCGCAAGCCTGCGCGCCAACTCATCAAACATTCGCACAATGACTGGCCGGTTACCCTGCAGCTCCTGAATAACCTGCATTCTGGACAGCAATTCGTTGCGTTTCTGCCGGAGGAGCTTAATCTCTTCGATTTGCCCCTCTAGCACCTTGATTTCTTTATCAAGGAAAGTATTTCTCGCCAACTGCGCATCTATTGAACCCTTGTAGAAACGATCAGCCGCAAAAATCAGGATCCCGGCGAAAACGACAATTCCGACCAGCACATTCAAAAACTCTCTTTTCTTCTCTTCCCGCAGCGCTTCACGCCAGGGGAGCAGGTTGATTTTTATGTCAGCCATCGACCGCCATCCTTGCTGTCCCTTCAACGCCACTCATAGAATCCATCGTTGCCAAGATCACATTTCCACTCATCAGTCGAAACTCCTCAAGGCCAGACCACACGCAATCATTAATGCTGGCGCATCATTGGTTAAGGAAACCTCGTTAACCTTTGAGGAAAGAGACATGTTTACGAACGGATTCGCCATCGATGTCGGCGTGCCTAATTTTGCAGCAACCATATCCGCCAGACCTTCGATTGAAGCTGTACCTCCGGCGAGAATTATGTGGTCGACATCATCGTAGGCGCTGGAAGAGTAGAAAAACTGGAGTGATCGAGTGACTTGCTGTACGACAGCTTCCTTAAACGGTTGTAATACTTCCGTTTCGTAATCATCGGGCAAACCACCCTGCTTTTTGGCAAGACCTGCTTCCTCGACCGACAGACTATATCGTCGCTGAATTTCCTCCGTCAGTTGCTTGCCCCCGAACAGCTGTTCTCGAGTGTATGGTGTGCTCGAGTCAGTCAATACACTCAGTGTGGTCATCGTCGCGCCAATATCGATGATCGCGATAATCTGATCGTCGCCATCTTCCGCTGTAAATTGTTCGCGTACGAGATTGAATGCTCGCTGCATACAGTGCGCTTCAATATCAACAACTTTAGCCTTGAGACCACCAAGCTCTAGTGCGGCCTGCCGCATTTCAACATTTTCTCTTCGACACGCGGCCAGCAGGACTTCTACTTGTTCCTCGCTCCTAGGTGATAGCCCCTGAATCTCAAAGTCCAAAGCGACTTCATCAAGCGGGTACGGGATATACTGGTCTGCTTCGACTTGCAGTTGGCTCTCGGTTTCGTCTTCAGTGAGCGCCGCAGGCATTTCAATCGTCTTAGTAATAACAGCTGAGCCGGCAACAGCAACAGCCGCTTGCTTGACCTTCGTCTTCGATCGATCGACTAAACGCGCTATCGCTTCACCAACGCCCTCGACGTCACTGATATTTTTCTCTATCACCGCATTTTCTGGCAAAGGTTCTACGCTGTAACTTTCAACCCGATATTCAGTGCCCGAGCGGCTAAGTTCCAATAGCTTGACCGATGTAGAGCTAATATCTAGCCCAAGCATCGAATTCGGCCCTTTGTTCAAAAACCCAAACACAGTAAATTCCTATCTAGTACGCGTACTTACGGTCGATACATGCAATAACACATTAGATAACACTCTTAAATTTATCGCAAACAAAGAAAAGTAAGTAAAAACGCATAACTGCTCATTTACTGGACAATTATGACGGTCAAAAGGCGGACATTTGGATTGGGTTTTTGGCATTGTCCGTCTATTTTCGATTGACTTGACTCCACTTTCGAGCAAAAAAAGCTCTATAATTGCCTTCCATATTTCCAGTCCGGTTTACTGATTCATTATGCGGCTACTCGCCAGCTTGATTCTATGGTTCGCCCTGACGCTTGTGTGTGGCACAGGCCTGGTTCTGTCGGGGATGTATCTTTATCTGAACCCGCAAATTCCGGATGCAGCGCAATTTAAGAACGTCAAATTTAAGGCCCCGCTGCGAATTTATTCCGCCGACAACAAACTGATTCAGGAGTTTGGCGAGCGTCTGTCGCCGGTCACGTTTGAGGAAATTCCACCTCTATTTATCAAAGCCTTGCTAGACACTGAAGACAAAAGATATTTCGAACACAGCGGCGTCGACATCATTACCCTGGCTAACGCCAGTTGGCAACTTATCCGTAACAAAGGATCGATTCGTACCGGCGCGTCCACAATCACAATGCAATTGGTCAAGAACATCTCCGGGGAAACAGAAGTCAGATTTACACGAAAGTTTAAGGAGATGTTATTAGCATTAAAGCTGGAAAGAGAGCTAAGCAAACAAGAGATTCTCACCCTATATCTCAACATCATCCCGTTCGGGAAACATGCGTTTGGTATCAAAGCTGCTGCGCAGACTTACTATGGTCAGAATCCCGAAAAACTCAACCTCGCACAATTGGCTATGTTGGCGGGCATTCCTCAGGCACCTGAAGCCGGGAATCCGATCAACGGGCCGCGTCGGGCTATCGACCGAAGAAACCTTATTCTTTCGCGCATGCTGGAACAGAGAAGTATTACAAAGGATCAATACGATGAAGCCCGAGCTGCACCCATAACCGCGAGCGTTTACGGAAGAGACATCGATCTCCCCGCGTTATACATAGCGGAAATGGTACGTAAGCAATTACTAACTGATTATGGCCGCGGCGCATACAGTCAAGGGCTTATCGTCCACACAACGATCGATAGCAAGAAACAGCTCGCCGCTGAAGCAGCAATTACCAAAAAACTGAACGAATATGATCGTAGGCATGGCTATCGAGGGCCAGAGTATAAAAGTATTCAGGGAACCAGCGAATATCTGGCAGCACCGGAATATGGCTACCCCGCCAACTGGGTAAAAACGCTGGAGAATGCCAAGATACTGGGTAACCAACATCCCGCCATCGTACTCTCAGCCGGTGAACAATCAATCAGGGTGCTAAACAAAACGCTTGAAGTCATTGAGATAGACTGGAACGGCATCAGTTGGGCACGACCTTACATCGACGTTGACACGCGGGGCCCCCGTCCAAAGCTTGCGTCAGATGTTGTCGGCACGGGTGATTTGATCCGTATTGACAGAAGAGACGACAATTCATGGTCACTCGGCCAGGTACCTGCGATACAAGCGGCACTGGTTGCGCTGAATCCTGCAGACGGAGCCATAAAATCGATGGTCGGTGGCTATCACTTCACAGCGCAACAATACAATCATGCAACCCAGGCAAGACGGCAGCCCGGCTCTAACTTCAAACCATTCTTTTATGCCGGCGCAATCGAATCCGGTCATACGGCCGCAACAATTTACAATGATGCGCCCGTCGTTTTGCCCGGTGGCGATCTTGAACAAGTTTACCGCCCTTCAAACTGGAAAGATGAGTTTGAGGGAGATCTTCGACTAAGACAGGCGTTATACAAATCTAAAAATCTCGTTTCTCTCAGGGTCATTCTTGCTCTCGGCGCGCAAAAAGCGATTGATTATGTCTCGCGCTTTGGTTTCGACACCTCAACTTTTCCTGTGAATGTCCAGCTTGCGTTTGGCGGCGGCACTATAGCTCTGACGCCACTGGAGGTCGCTACCGGTTACGCCTCGTTTGCTAACGGCGGCTACAAAGTCGCCCCTTACCTAATATCAAAAATCGAATCAATTAACGGCGATGTTGAATTCACAGCTAAACCGCCGACGGCATGCGGAGAACATTGCGAGGAAGGCCAGTTGGCGGCCAAGCGAATCATCGAGCCACGTGTCGCTTATATTATGGATAGTATTCTGCAAGACGTTATGCGCAAAGGCACTGGCACCAAGGCTACCAGAGAATTAAAAAGAACGGATATCAGGGGAAAAACAGGCACCACCAACGATGCTGACATATGGTTTTCCGGTTACACGCCTGATCTGGTCGCAACCACCTGGGCAGGATACGACAACAATGGATCGGTTGGCTCTCGAGAATTTGGCTCGACAACGCCCATCGAAAGCTGGATTGAATTCATGAGGGTAGCGCTACCACCGGAAAACGAAACATCTGCCCTTGCTCAGCCCAACGGCCTCGTCACTGTTCGAATAGACCCGCTGACGGGGCTACGTGCAGCGCAGGATGACCGCGAAGCCATTTTTGAAATTTTCAGGGAAGAGTATGCGCCAGCACCCAAGCTGGCGCAGAAAGAGGACGAGAAAGAAAACACGCTCCAACAGATCTTCTAACCCGCGCCGCTACTGGACCGGGCCACTAGCAAAACTGAAACACAGCACGCAAGGGTTAGTCGTAACTCGGAATCGTGTTCTTCCTGGCTACGCCAGAGTCAATAGCAGCTTGAGCCACGGCAGTGGCTACTGCTTTCAACAGTCTCGGATCGAGCGGTTTTGGAATAATGTATTCGGCACCAAATTCTAAACTGGTCACGTCCGGGTAAGCAGCCAACACCTCAGCTGGAACCGGTTCCTTGGCCAATCCTCTAATGGCGTGTACCGCGGCCATCTTCATCTCTTCATTTATTTCAGAAGCATGAACATCGAGTGCACCTCTGAATATAAAGGGGAAACAAAGGACATTGTTGACCTGATTTGGATAGTCTGAACGTCCCGTTGCCATGATGACATCATCTCGAACCTCTGCAGCCCTGTCAGGAGAGATCTCCGGATCTGGATTCGCCATGGCAAATACAACGGGGTTAGAACTCATGTTCTTTAGGCTCTGTTCATCAAGCAGATTTGCGCCCGAGACGCCAATGAACACATCAGCATCTTCACAAGCTTCCGCTAGCGTTCGCTTGTTTGTCGTCTGCACAAATTTCGCTTTTTCAGCTGTTAGACCTTCTCGCTCAGAATGAATAATACCCTTGGAGTCAACCATATATATATTGTCTTGGTTGAGTCCGAGTTCGAGCAACAAATTCATGATCGCAGTCGCAGCTGCCCCAGCACCCAGGCATACCAGTTTAGCATCCTCGATATTCTTGCCGCGTAACTCAAGCGCATTAAGAAGCCCAGCTGCAGTAACGATAGCAGTACCGTGTTGATCATCATGAAAAACCGGAATATCCAGCATGTCTTTCAAACGTCGCTCAATCTCAAAACAGTGCGGAGCAGCAATATCTTCGAGATTAATGCCACCAAAAGTCGGCGCAATATTTGAAACAACGGTAATGAATTCTTCCACGTCCTGAGTCGTCACCTCGATATCGAAACAATCGACATTAGCGAACCGCTTAAAAAGAAGCGCCTTACCCTCCATGACCGGTTTACTCGCAAGCGCGCCCAGATTGCCAAGACCCAAAATCGCTGTACCGTTACTAATCACGCCGACCAGATTACCTTTGGAAGTATAGTCATAGGCTAATGCCGGATCACGGCCGATTTCTTTTACGGGCTCTCCAACACCGGGAGAATAGGCAAGTGCAAGATCATCGGCATTTTCAGTCGCAGTTGTCAGTGATAGTGCAATTTTTCCGGGGGTCGGTTTTGAGTGGTACCGAAGGGCTCGCTCCCTCATTGTATTCCCGTCAGACATGTTTAACTCCAGGGGTAAGTTGATTTTTGTACTTGCTGTTTGGGGTTTGACCCCGAAAACCGACATAAAAAAGGGCGCCAATGGCGCCCTTCAACAATATTGCTTCTATTACTCTTGCGCGATGAGACGCGACTATTTGCTACCTCTGGCGCCGAAACGCTTGTTGAATCGATCAATTCGACCAGCGGTATCGAGAATCTTCTGCTTACCGGTATAAAACGGGTGGCACTGTGAACAAACATCCAAATGGATATCTTCACAAACTGTCGAACGAGTTGAAATCACATTGCCGCAGCTACAGGTGGCAGTAATTTCTTCGTATTTTGGGTGTGTATCTGCTTTCATTGTTCTGAACCTGACTTTGCGGGCCCCGAATGATACCAGAGACAATTCTAATATCAAGCATCAATCTAGCGAACAAAAGAACAGTCAACATTCCTTTGAACACAACCGTTGTAAAAGCTCCATCGTCACGTGTAAAAAGGCATAATACTCCCGTAGCCGACTAACTTTCTCCGAAAATCGTGACTGAAACAGTCTATCTCGAAGTCGCTCTTCCGACACCGGTGCGACAAACCTTTACCTATTCAGCCGCATCTGAACTGGGGCCTTTTCCTGTGGGTATTCGGGTACTCGTGCCTTTTGGTAGAAGGACGATGATTGGAATTGTCCTAAACACTGCCAGCGAAACCACCTACCCCGCAGAAAAATTGAAATCGATTGGCAATAAACTGGATTCAACGCCGATCATCAGTCCGATTTTGATCAGATTATGTCTCTGGGCTTCAGACTATTATCATCATCCGATCGGCGAAGTCTTTTCCACAGCACTTCCAACACTTCTTCGAACCGGAAAGTCAGCGAGTCAACAACTTAGGGTTTTGAAGTTAACGGCTGGAACAACGACGGTAGAGACGGCCATTGCGGCACTCACGCGCGCACCCCGACAAAGAAGCTTGCTTCAACTTATCGCAGAACGTGATGATGGTGTCACTGCAACTGAACTATCTGAACTAGAATACAAACGGTCAGTAGTAGATGCACTGATTGCCCGCGAGCTAGTGTCATGGCATACGCGTGATCTGACCTTGAGCCCTTTTTCTTCTACTGGAAGAATCAGCAAACCAGCACCGTTTAGCTTAAGTGATGAACAACGGGCCGCAACAATTTGCGTGGAGCAGAATGCGACCCGCACGACCCTGCTTTACGGCGTCACAGGTAGTGGCAAAACCGAAGTGTACTTGCAGTCAATTAGTCGATTGTTGCACGAGGGACGACAGGCTCTGGTATTAGTACCAGAGATAGGATTAACACCCCAGACTATTAATCGATTCAAGACCCGCTTTAATGTGCCTGTTGTTTCCCTCCACTCTGGTATGACGGATCTTGAACGACTGAACGCCTATCGTGCGGCAGCGACCGGACACGCGGGCATTGTCATTGGCACACGCTCAGCGATTTTTACGCCTCTTCTTAATCCCGGCATAATCATCGTGGACGAAGAACACGATGCCTCTTTCAAACAGCAAACCGGTTTCAAATACAGCGCTAGGGATCTTGCAGTGCTTCGAGGCCAATGGGAGAGAATCCCAACCGTACTCGGATCGGCAACACCATCATTAGAAAGCTACCACAATGCACAAACGAAAAAATATGCGCTCGCTGAGCTGACCGAACGTGCCGGAGAAGCTCGCCCAGCAAGCTTTGACATTCTGAACATTCGAAAAGCAGACCTGAAAGAAGGGCTATCCTCGGCCTTGGTTAACACGATGAGGACACATTTGTCCGCTGGAAATCAGGTACTGGTTTTCATAAACCGGCGGGGTTACTCACCGGTATTGCTGTGTCATGAGTGCGGCTGGATTGCACAGTGCACTCGGTGTGATGCCCGCCTTACGGTACATTTTAATAGTTTACGATGCCATCACTGCTCATCAACTGCAAAAATTCCCAGAGCCTGTCCGGATTGCAATTCGTCTCAACTTGTCCCTCTTGGCGCCGGCACCCAGAGACTGGAACAAGTGCTGAATGATTTATTTCCAGACACAAAAGTTATTAGAGTCGACCGCGACTCTACCCGTCAGAAGGGTTCAATGGAAAAAGTGGTTTCAGAGGTAACCGAAGGCGGTGCTGCGATCCTTGTCGGCACACAATTGCTCGCCAAAGGCCACCACTTTCCCTCGGTCACACTCGTTGCAATACCTGATATGGATGCTGGCTTTTATAGTTCGGATTACAAAGCAATTGAGAAGATGGGACAGCTTCTTTTACAGGTTGGTGGTCGGGCCGGTAGAGAAGAAAAACCTGGCACCATTTGCCTACAAACCCACTTCCCTAACGAACCTGTCTTACGCTCCCTGATTGAGGAGGGATACACTAGTTTTGCGGAACACTTACTGGCCGATCGACTTGAGAATGAACTGCCGCCTTATCATTTTCAGGCTATGATACGCGCAGAAGCCGTCAATCGAGACGAAGCGATGAAATTTCTTGGCGACCTCGCCAAGACCTTACCTCACTTCCCCTCAACTTTAGCGTTAGGCCCCATCCCCTCTCAAATGGAGAAAAAAGCCGGCAAGTTCCGGGCCCAGCTGCTACTTTCGTCCATTCATCGAAAATCACTCCATCAGCTGATATCGAACTGCATAGCACTCATCACAGATGCACCGCCCAACCGGAGAGTGCGTTGGAGCATAGACGTTGACCCTATCGACACAATCTAACCATAATTCGAGCAGCCGACTTACGCTAAACATCGCCAGTCCGCGGCCGTTTAGTGTTAAACTCCATCCCTCATCGTCAGGTAAACCAACGCCCGAGGCCGGAAGATAAACGAGTAATGACGAAGGATTTCGCCAAAAGTCGAAAGCAAAACGACGCTTCAAAATCGAGACTCCCAGGATGGGTCTGGTTTGTTGTTGGACTCTCGCTAGGCGTGTTTGGGTCATTCGTTTTTTACGTTTCACAAGTTGTGCCTGTTGATGCAGAAGTCGCTGAACTTCTCGATCAACCAAAACCAAATACCAGTACCGCCAGAAACAAAGTCGAAGACCTAAAGTGGGAATTTCATGAGATTTTCCCCAAGTCTGTCGTCCCAATCATCGAAGAGTACGGTCCCGATGGCACCAAACAGCAGGCGAAAACCCCCGCAAGCTACCTCCTCCAGGCAGGTTCGTTTCGTCAAGCCAAGGATGCCGATAAGCTGAGGGGTGAATTGATTCTTATTGGACTTGAGCCGCAAGTTAAGAAAATTCGCAAAGACAATGAACTCTGGCACCGTGTTGTCATAGGTCCCCTTGATACAGAAATTGAGCTCACCCGCACCAGGAACAGACTAGCAGAGGCTTCAATCGAATCAATCGCGCTTAAAGTAAACTAGCGCGCAACTTGAAAATGACACTTCAAACCCCATTTTATTCACTCATCAAAAACAAGAGATCACAACACTTTGGAACAGTTTAGAGGCACAACCATACTTTCAGTTCGTCGCGGAAATTCAGTCGTGATCGGCGGTGACGGGCAGGTCACCATGGGCAACACCGTCATGAAAGGTAATGCTAGGAAAGTAAGACGCCTTTACAAAGATCAGATCATCGCGGGTTTTGCAGGTGGTACGGCAGATGCCTTCACCCTCTTCGAACGTTTTGAAGCACAGTTAGAAAAGCATCAAGGACATCTTGTCCGTGCCGCGGTAGAGCTCGCCAAAGACTGGCGAACTGACAGGGCGCTGCGGCGCTTGGAAGCGCTGCTCACCGTAGCCGACAAAGATGCCTCTCTTGTGATCACCGGAAATGGCGATGTCATTGAGCCCGAAGACGGCATCATGGCAATCGGATCTGGAGGGCCCTTCGCCCAGGCAGCAGCAAAAGCATTGCTGGACGCTTCTGATCTTTCAGCGCGAGATATTGTCGAAAAAGGGCTAACGATCGCCGCTGATATCTGTATCTACACCAATCATAATCGCACGATTGAAGAGATAAATTTCTCCGACGTCTAAACGCTGACCTCTTGGTTATTATTGGCGAACGATCAATCGTTGCTTTTAGGCACATTCCTGCGTCTCATCGTAGATCGAAAAAACATCAATACAAAACTGGCGAGTCGTGCGCAGCGGCGATGTTATGGGTTAGAATGATCCCAGCGTGTTACTGCAACACCTCTCAGTAATAATCTGTTCGATTTCGGGCCAACGCTCAAGCAAGCCTCCCGCACTTTGCCATTTTTAACTGAACGACTAAGCTGTGACGTGTGCAACCTTCCCCAAATTTTTGTAAGAGTAAAAACATGTCAAAGATGACACCCCGCGAGATTGTCCACGAACTGGACAAGCACATCATCGGTCAAAACGGAGCCAAGCGAGCGGTTGCTATTGCGCTACGAAACAGATGGCGTCGATTACAACTGGATGAAGACCTCAGAGCCGAAATTTCTCCAAAAAATATCCTCATGATCGGACCCACCGGCGTGGGTAAAACAGAAATTGCCCGGCGACTGGCGAAACTTGCTTCAGCCCCTTTCATCAAGGTAGAAGCGACCAAGTTTACCGAAGTTGGCTACGTCGGCCGAGATGTCGAGTCCATTATCAGAGATCTGGTTGAGGTGGCGATAAAATTACGTCGTGATGAAACCATGAAAATCATGAACGATCGTGCCATCGACGCCGCAGAAGAGAGAATACTCGATGCGTTGCTCACACCGGCACGAACCGACGACCCGGCAGAAAATAAAAACACCGCCACTCGACAACTCTTTAGAAAAAAACTGCGTGAGGGTGAGCTTGATGACAAGGAAATAGAACTTGAAGTCAGTGCAGCCTCCGTAGGTGTTGAGATCATGGCGCCGCCGGGCATGGAGGAAATGACAAGCCAACTTCAGAACATGTTTTCTAATATGTCTCCCGGCAAAACAAAGACTAAAACACTCAAAGTGAAAGATGCGCTTAAGCAAGCAACTGAGGACGAAGCGGCAAAACTGATTAATGAAGATGAATTGAAAAGTAGCGCGGTTGAAGCGGTAGAACAGACCGGCATTGTTTTTATTGATGAAATTGACAAGGTTGCCAAAGGCGCTGATCGCGGCGGAGCCGATGTTTCCCGGGAGGGTGTACAGCGAGACCTGTTACCTCTCATCGAAGGTTGTACCGTTTCGACAAAATACGGCATGATTAAGACCGATCACATCCTGTTTATCGCATCGGGCGCTTTCCACTTGAGCAAACCTTCTGACCTGGTACCCGAACTTCAGGGGCGGTTACCTATTCGTGTCGAACTCTCGGCGCTCAGCGTGGATGACTTCAAAAGGATTCTTCGCGAGCCAGACGCCTCGCTTACAGAGCAATACCAGGCACTCCTACAAACCGAAGGTTTAGCGCTAACTTTCTCCGAAGATGCTATCACCCGCATTGCAGAAATTGCATGGCAGGTAAACGAGAAAACTGAAAACATTGGTGCGCGCAGACTGCATACTGTCATGGAGAGATTACTTGAAGAAATTTCGTTCGAAGGTAGTGAGAGCTGCAGTAACGATAACGGAATCGTCGCCATTGATGCCGGATATGTAAATACGCATCTGACCGATCTTGCAGACGACGAAGACTTAAGCCGATATATTTTGTAACAAAAGGTAAACACCATGGTACCTACCGACATAAAACTACATCAGGTTTCAGGCATTCTCGAAATCCTCTTCGAGGGCGGCGAGGTTTTTAACCTGTCAGCAGAGTATCTCAGAGTGTTCTCCCCCTCAGCTGAAGTCAAAGGCCATGGTCCTGGCCAGGAAGTTCTGCAACATGGAAAAAAGATGGTGAAGATTGCCAATCTAGAAGCACAAGGAAATTACGCCATAAAGATTACTTTTTCCGATGGCCATGACAGCGGAATTTACAGTTGGCAATATCTTTATGAGCTTGGCACGCAATTCGAATCAAACTGGTCGGCATATCTGGCACGACTAAGCGCGGCCAATAAGACTCGGCAACCTCAGTTTATTGCGGTTGGCTAGTCATTCTCCGCCGCAAAGACTCTGGTAAAACCGCCAGCATTGCTGGCAGAGCGACGAAGGTTGTAATCAGCAATATGCTGATCGCTAGTGACAACAAGACGCCGATTGACGCTGCGCCCTTATGCGGACTGAGTGATAGCGATGCAAAGGTGCCTATGGTGGTTAACCCACTAATCACAACCGCCCGGGAAGTACTTGAGGCAAGCGCATCTGACAGACTGCGACTCATTCTGAATCTGTGAATAACATGTACTCCCGTATCCACACCAAGTCCAAAGATCAGCGGCACGACCAATATATTAGCCATATTCAAGGTTAAACCCATTAATTGGGCTAACGCAAAGGTGAAAAGCACGGTGAGAGATAAAGGAAATATAACAAGTGCCGGTAATATCAAACCTCTAAAATAGACGACGAGTAGTGAAAATATCGCAAAAAATGCATAAATCACGGCCTCAATAAAGGATTCGACCACAACATTTCCAACGCCCCATTCCACAACAGATCTACCCGCGACATTTGGGGCGACATGTTGAACTTCAGTAATAAACCTGTCCGTTGCAGCCCTATTGTCTAACATGATTCCGGGCTGCACCCGGATCAAATAACCCCCACTTTCTGTCATCAGGTTTTTTTTCAAAACACTGGGCAGATCAGTCTCCGTGAAAGGTTTCGCTGACAAAAGCGCTTTCAGGTCCTCTAATTCCGTGGTTATCTGCTCGCGCAGCCCACGCTTCCCGTCATCCTGTAGCACACGCTTAACATCACCAGTTTCTACCTTTGTTGCATAGCGAATGAATTGATCAACAACTGGCACATTGGGAAATTTGCTCACATTGATGGTCTCATTGAAGTATTCAATGGCAACGCCTAATGCCAGCGCCTCTTCATTCGGCTCTTCCAGTGCGATCGTGTCGATAACAAGCAAAACGTCTTCCAACATAGACTGTTTATCCACCTGATGTGATGGAACAATATCGGATATCGAAAAAACATCACCCACCGTACTAAGCTTTTCCAAATCCTCCTTTAGCGCTAGAGATGCTGACAAATCGTTTGCGACAACGACAACGCTATAATCCGTAACAATTTTTCTTCGTTGCAATTCCAACAACGTTTGCATCCCCTCTGAGCTCTCGTCTCTTAAGGCCAGCACGCTATAGTCGAATTTCATGTCTTTAACGAGTATGGCCGAAACAGTCGTCAGCATTAAAAACAACAACAATATGGCTCTAGGTTTTAAACGATCAACTGACATATGGAGACGAACACCTGCTTTGTCGCCAAGTCCACCAAACAAACTAAACATAGCGGGCAATAAGGTGATTGACAGCAGGAAAGCAATCACCATGCCGCCAGCAGAGATCACGCCTAACTCGCCAAGCCCGTTATATGCCGTCGGTACAAACGATAGAAACCCTATCGCTGAAGTAAAAGTGCATAACAGTAGCGCCGGACCAATATCGACCGCTGCTCGCTCTACCGCACCGTGGTGGCCTACAGACATCCACTCGTCCCTCACCTTCAGTGAAAAGTGAATAGCAAAATCAATCCCCAGACCAAAAAACATGACGAGAAAAACTAAGGATAGTGTGTTGTAACTTCCCACAACCAACGTCGCATAGGCGGAAGTCAGCACAACTCCGACAAACAAAAGGACAAAAGTCGTCACGATAATCTGCCACGAACGAACGCCAACGCCTAAAATGATTGCGAGTAAAATAAGAGAGACGACCCCGGCCAAACCGACACCATCGAGTCCCGCTGAAATTTCTTCATGAGCAAGTGCAACCTCGCCCGTGAGCCTGACGTTGACGATTGAATCAACGTTAGATCCAGGGCCCGGGGCCAATGACAATTCGGCTATTCCTTCTCTTATTCGTCGGACGATCGCTTCATTGGGTAGGCTCTCGCCGAGATTTTGACGCCCTTTCAGTATAATCAACTGTACGTGCTCACCCGTCTTTTCTCGACGGCTTTCCGGTGTCGAGGGAGGAATTAGACGGGGGTAGGAAGCAAGCTCAGGGTCACCTTCTAACAAGCTGTGCAGCAGTGTGTCGAGCACGGGAGGCAACGCCATGCCCGGATAGGCACTTAGCTGGTCCGCCAGTATCATCACAATGTTCGAAAGGCTTTGATCTTCGGACAAACGCAGCAGGGTGCCATAGTTAAACTGAACACCTTGCAACCAGCTTTCAAGATCATCGATATTTAGAAAGTAGAGCCGATGTTCTGCCAGAAACGATTCCAAACCCGGCGTGCGTACAAACTCAAAATCGTCGGAATCTAACAGATCCCCAGCCAACGCTTGGGTAACCTGCTCAACGTCATGGTAATCATCACCGGAAACGACGATCACCGCCGTTTGCTGTGAGTCAGGAAATGCTCGTTTGTAACGCTCATTGTCCTGATACCAGCGAGTATCTGCCGAAGGTTTGATCAATTTGCCAAGATCAGAGTCTATCCTTGTGAACAAACTCGAATAAACGCCTGCGGCAACCGTCAACAAACCAAGGATAAGCACAGTCACTCGCGCGTGCTGCTCGACTCGCCGTACTATTTTCCCAATGAATTTACCTATGACGACGATCACAAGCGTTTAGCCATGGTCAGTCAACCAAACCATCGTTTGATTGCTCAGCCAGGGCAATATACAAGCCTAATAGCTTTGCAACACATGTCTCATGGCGATATGCCTGAATAAAGTTGCGGTTTTTGTTTGCCAACAGCATCCGTTCCGACGAGTGATTTATCAAATAATCTAGCTTCAGGCTGAGATCTTTTGGATCGCCTGCCTTGAATTTGGCTCGATCATCCAGGGCAAATACATTCGCAGCACTGTCTATCGAATCGGAAACGAGTACCGCATTACCCATCGCCATCGCCTCGACCACAGACATACCCTCAAGTTCAATCATTCCACAGTGCACAAAAAGATCTGCGTCCCTATACCGCTTAAGCAGTTCATCGTTACTGACGGTCTCTACGGATGCTTTAATGCCTTTTTGGCTGATCAAAGCTTTTAATTTCGCCTCATTAGGTCCAGCACCAACCAGTTCCAGAGAAATCTTTTCACAGTGTTCTGACAGAGCGATCGCCTCTATCAATAATGCCTGCTGTTTTTCCCCGGACAACCGGCCAACAGATAACACACGAAACGTGTCGTCAGAACTATCATGTTCTGCGGACCTCATTGCTTGAAAAAACTCGTCTGGCACACCATTCGAAACAACTTCAACAGGTTTTTGAAGATTGCGTTTCAACAACTCATCTGCAGCAAACTGTGAAGGTGCGATCACCATGTCCGCCTTGTTGTAGATAAAATGTATGAACACTTTGTACAATAATTCTCGTAGCCAACGGAAATCGAGACCAAGATTAAGCAGAAGGTTCTCAGGTTGAACATGGAAAGAGCATATAACCGGCACCCCTAGACTTCGTGCCATCCTGATCGCGGCGTAACCAAGAAAGAAAGGGAACTGGACATGTAAGATGCCTGCTCCCGTGAGCGCCTGACGCATCTGCTCGCTTTTGGAACGCGCCAACAAAACCTTCATGCCGCGAATAATGCGATTAACCCCAGGAACAGACAACACTGGAAAGTAACATCTTTCCAACCTGCCCTGTCTGGAATCTACCTCATTGGTGTCGATTGAAGAGGATCGATGAGGCTCCACACCTTCAGCAGGACAAGAAAGAATTCTGAACCCATAACCCTGATTTCTCAGCGCATTGACAAACCTGCGAGACGAAACTACGGTACCATTGAAGGGCAAGTCCCAGGGATCAACGACAACACAAATCGGACCTAGATCGACTGCTGATTCAGGCGCGATGTTCTCCACCGCATTGTTCGCGTGACTGCTGTTTGACACTTTTTATCGCTACCTCACGGAATCAACAGGGCAAATCAGCCCGACATAATGTTCAACCATCACAGCATCTCCCGCAGGCATCGCGTCAACCATCAATGGCGTCTCCTGCGCTATCGCCGAAGCCAGACAATCAAGATTTTCTTTCACGATTAAAGGAACTCCATACTAGGGTCCACCAGTCGCGGCATTATCGACTTTTCTGGCGATTTCCCGCGCTGATTCAGCAATCGGCACAGCGACGGCATTTAGATACGGGTTCGCCCCATCGATTCTTCGCAGATGACTTTCAACCATTGCCGAACAGCGCCATGCCGCCGTTATCATGATTTATCCCCAGATTCTCGTCAATAGCATGCATTTTGAGGATACCTGCATCCCATTGAATGCGCCAACGCCCATTACCATGTAAAATGCTCTATTTGAGCCTAGTTCCAACCGGATGTACTTCAGATGAGTGACGAAACAACCCATTTTGGTCTAAAGCAAGTGCCCATCGCAGAGAAAGCGGGCAAAGTCGCGGAAGTATTTCATTCTGTCGCCGGAAATTATGATGTCATGAACGACCTCATGTCGCTGGGCACACACAGGATTATGAAACAGATCGCCGTGGAGATGACCGCCGTCGGACCTGGCGACCGAGTCATGGACTTGGCTGGCGGCACTGGCGACCTGACGGCAAAATTGTCCCGGATCGTAGGCGATGAAGGCGAAGTCATTCTGACCGATATAAATTACTCCATGCTAAGCGTCGGTCGAGACCTGCTACTTGATAAGGGTGTCATGGGAAATGTTTCGTTCCTTCAGGCTGATGCAGAAAACCTGCCCTGTCCTGACAATTACTTTGATGCAATCACTATCGCTTTTGGGCTACGTAACGTCACCAGAAAGGAGGCCGCACTAGCATCAATGCTACGAATCCTAAAACCGGGGGGGCGCCTAGTTGTTCTGGAATTTTCACATCCTGAGAACCCTCTATTGAGAACAGCGTATAACGCTTTCTCAAATCTATGGCCGGGCATCGGCAAGATGGTGACCGGAGACAAAGACAGTTACCAGTATCTTGTAGACTCGATCAAGGTCCACCCCGAGCAGGGCAAGCTAAAAGAGATGTTCGTCGATGCGGGCTACGTTAATTGCAAGTACCACAACCTGCTGAATGGCATTGTTGCCATCCACACGGGTAAGAAAATGTTCGAGAACGCCAGGCCCTGACCTATGCGATTCTTTCGAATGCTCAAAATCCTCGGGGTAATCACACGCAATCGACTTGACAGGTTGGTCGTAAAGAATGAGCGCACGCCACTCCCCGTCCGGGTCGTTCTGTTATTACTCAAAATATTTCCGGCGCCGAAAGAATCTCCCGCCAGCTCCTTACGTCGCTCACTAGAACAACTCGGTCCAATCTTCGTCAAGTTTGGCCAAATACTCTCTACCCGCAAGGATTTGTTTGATCCGGAAACCTCGGAAGAACTGGAGAAACTGCAGGACCAAGTACCTTCTTTCCCCTCCAATGAAGCAATCAGCATCATCGAACAGAGTCTGGAAGATACCATCGACAATCTATTCAGCACGTTCGAGGCTGAGCCACTCGCCTCGGCTTCGGTTGCACAGGTCCATGCCGCCGTATTGCAAACGGGAGAGTCTGTTGTTGTCAAAGTGATTCGTCCTGGCATCGATCGCGTTATTCGCGAGGACCTGCGAGTGATGCACCTTATCGCTCGCTGGCTCGAAAACTTGTCGGAGGACGGCAAGCGGTTGCATCCCATAGACATCGTAAAGGATTACGAACGAACGATTCTCGATGAGCTCGATTTGAACCTTGAAGCAGCGAATGGGGTAAAACTGAAAAAGAACTGGGACCATTCCGGCAAGCTTTACGTGCCCAAAGTCTACTGGGACTTCACCCGAACCAACATTCTGGTGCTTGAGCGGATCTATGGCATCGGTGCAGCCAATGTTCAGGACTTGAAAGACCAGAACGTGGACATGAAAAAACTTGCTCACCTTGGCGTCGAAATCTTTTTCACCCAGGTCTTTGAGCAAAATTTCTTTCACGCCGATATGCACCCGGGGAACGTCTTCATAGACGCAAATGACCCCGCAAACCCCTCCTATATCGCACTTGATTGCGCGATCATGGGTTCTTTGACCGAAGAGGATAAAAACTATCTGGCCAAAAACTTGCTGGCCTTCTTCAACCAGGACTATCTGGAGTCAGCGCGCCTTCACGTTGAAAGCGGTTGGGTACCCCCGGATACAGACATCCATGAATTCGAAGCAGTCATACGTAGCGTCTGCGAGCCTATTTTCCAGAAGCCCATTAGCGAAATTTCCTTCGGTCGAGTGCTGATGAGTTTATTTCAAACAGCGCGGCGCTTTAATATGGAGGTCCAGCCTCAACTTGTTTTGCTACAAAAAACGCTGCTGAACATCGAAGGTATGGGTCGGCAGATTTACCCCGATCTTGATCTCTGGGAGACCGCCGCGCCATTTATGGAAAAATGGATGAAAGATCGTCTAGGTATTAAGGGTTTGTTGAATCGTTTTGGCCAGGCCGCGCCGAAACTGTTCGAACACCTACCAGAACTGCCTATGTTCGCGCTTGAAGCGATGACCCAACTAAAACAGCTAGGTCGTAACAACAAAACCCAAGCAATACTGCTAAAAGACCTGAAGCGCACTCTCGAGCGTGATCGACGGGAACGTCGCCAGATGAAAGCAGCGGGTCTCGCGATTACAGCCGCTTTCGTTGCCATGGCCTCTGCGCTCATTTCCGATGTTAACTTTGTTGAAAACACCGAACTGCTGCTGGGATCCTCTATCCTCGGCAGTCTCGGCGTCTACTGGATGTTCATCAAGGTCTGATAATCAAGGCAACCTCCTGCTAGAATGCACCTTCAACGAACTTTGTATCCACGTAAAATGACTGACCAACCCGCTGAATCGCCCACATCCGAATGGCTCTCTGAAGTAAAATTTGACTCCGATGGCCTCATTCCGGCCATTGCTCAAGACATTCAAACCAAGCGAGTCCTGATGGTCGCTTGGATGAATCGCGAAGCGCTTTTAGAGACGATAAATACTCAATCGGCAGTATATTGGTCCCGATCTAGAAATAAGTTGTGGCGTAAAGGCGAGGAATCGGGTCACTTTCAGCATATCAAAGAGGTCAGCATCGACTGCGATGGTGACGTCGTGCTACTTCAATTGGAGCAAATCGGCGGTATTGCTTGTCATACTGGTAGAGAGTCCTGCTTTTTCAGGGTGTTCAATCAAGGCCAGTGGCAGACGATAGAGCCACAGCTCAAGGACCCGGACGAGATATACTCGAACCAGTAGACAGAAACGGTAGACAGAAATAAGGGTCAAGCCCCGCATGTGCTATTATTCGCGCTTAATATACGTCCGTGCGTCAGCTAATATGCAATAGACAGCCGATTGACTCGAACAGGAATAGCCTAGGTGAATGATGTAATTGATCGACTGATGGAGGTGCTAGAGGCGCGCAGGCATGCGAGCCCGGATTCTTCTTATGTCGCTAAACTTCATAACAGAGGTTTAAACAAGATTTTGGAAAAAGTCGGTGAGGAAGCTTTTGAAACTGTGCTGGCAGCAAAAGACGCCGGCAACAGCGACAAGCAAGCGCATCGAATAGAGGTCGTTAAGGAAACCGCAGACCTATGGTTTCATACGCTCGTCATGTTGAGCCATCTCGATATTCCAGCGACAGAGGTCATCAGCGAGCTTGAAAGTCGTTTTGGCGTTTCAGGACTAGCGGAAAAGGCATCCCGACCGCCAGAATAATTTATACTTAAACAAATTTCGCTGCTACTGTTAGCAGCTGGTAAGCAGGCAAATGGTCTGGAATGATCACGTACGTTCAGATAGATATTTAGGAGAGACGATATGCCCGGAATGACAGAACTGATTGTTGTGCTTGTGATTGTTGTTTTGCTGTTCGGCACAAAAAAATTGAAAACACTGGGTGGTGACCTTGGATCTGCCATCAAAGGTTTCCGAAGTGCACTCGGCGGCGGTGATGACAAATCAAAGCTTGACGCCGACCAGGAACCTCAACTCAAAGATGTTACCCCGAACACTTCAACACAAGACAAAGTCGAAGCAAATAAAGAGAATTAGCCTTTATGTTCGACATAGGTTTCCCTGAATTATTGCTCATAAGTGTCGTAGCACTGGTGGTCATCGGTCCGGAAAAACTACCCGAGACCGTGAGAACCGTTGCTTTGTGGATTGGTAGGTTGAAGCGAAGCCTATCGAACATTCGCCTGGAACTTGAAAATGAGATCGGGGCGGATGAAATTAGACAGCAATTGCACAATGAAAACATCATGAAGGAACTCTCTGACACAAAGAGTGAGCTCGAGGACATTATTCAAAATGCAGACAACTCCATCTCCGACGCAAAAAATTCGCTGAAGTCGATTCCCTCGCAACTCGCAAACCCCTCTGCAGACGAAAAAATCGAAGATACGCTCGAGCCAGCCGGCGTAGCCGAGTCTGGCATTGAAAACCCGACGGAACTAGACGCTGTCGAGACACCTATCGATGACCAAAGTAAAGACGCGGCGCCCAAATTCTCTGGCAGCAGCACATAAGGTAGCCTGTGACGACGACATCTGAACAGGACGAAAACCTAGACGAGGGTCAACCGCTCGTCGATCATCTTATTGAACTAAGAAGTCGCGTACTTCGATCACTGGTGGCGGTGTTTGCGATTTTTTTGCCGCTGTTCTATTTTGCTAACGACATTTACGGGTTTGTCTCTGAACCTTTGAGGGCGTTCCTGCCTGAAGGTGCAACGATGATTGCTACCGAGGTTGCGTCTCCCTTTCTCACTCCTTTCAAACTGACATTAGTCCTTGCGATCTTTATCGCCATACCGTTCATTCTCCACCAATTGTGGAGTTTTATCGCGCCCGGTCTCTACAAAAATGAAAAACGCGTCGCATTCCCCCTGCTAGTTTCGAGCATATTGCTGTTTTATGCCGGTATCGCCTTCGCTTTCTACGTCGTTTTTCCGCTAATTTTTGGCTTCTTCACCAGCGTGGCGCCGGCAGGGGTCACCGTCATGACTGATATCAATCGTTATCTGGACTTCGTATTAAAGCTATTTTTTGCCTTTGGTATCGCTTTTGAAATTCCCATCGCAACAATACTACTTGTCTGGACAGGCGCGACAGATATAGAGAGCCTGCGCCGCAAACGAGCCTACGTTGTCGTTGGGTGCTTTGTTGTAGGCATGTTGCTTACACCACCGGATATCATCTCGCAAATCCTACTTGCGCTGCCTATGTGGCTGCTTTACGAGATTGGCATTTTGTTCTCGATCTTTTTGGTGCGCCCGGAATCCGACACAGACTCGGACACTGACACCGACGCGTCATAAAACACGAGGAAATATCGATGATCAAGCTATACCATGTACCAGGCACTCGGGGCATTAGAGTGATCTGGGCGATGGAAGAGTTAGGCATACCTTATGAGATAGAGCTGATCGATTTTAGCGCCGAATACAGAGAAACCCCTGAGTGGCGGAGCAAGAACCCGGTCGGCAAAGTACCCGCGATGGAAGATGGTGATCTCACGATATTTGAGTCCGGCGCAATGGTCCAATACTTGTTGGATAAGTACGGCGAAGGGCGACTGCAACCGGTGCCAGGTTCTGACGATCATGCACGATATCTGCAATGGAGCTGGTTTGCTGAATCCACATTCGCTCGCCCGCTGGGTGAAATTGTCAATCACCGAAGAGCCATTCCCGAGGCGTTTCAATCCGAACGAGCCATAAACGAGATGCAGCAACGCGCGCACACTTGCCTTGAGGCCCTCGACCAACATATTGCAAACCAACCTTACCTGTTGGGAGATTCATTCAGCGCCGCAGACATTATGATGGGTTATTCACTTTATATTTGTGACCTACTCGCACCCACGGACAAATACAAAAACTCCGCTCGGTATTGGGAGCACTTACAAACACACAGTGGCTGCCGCATCGCATTAACTGCCGGACGATAGTCCGTAAATAGCAAAATATCCGAAGGAATCACGAATGCCCGTACCTTACTATGACTGGACAGAACATAACGCAAACATACGCCCTAACAAGGTCGCTATTCTGGACTCTGACAATCAGCAGACGCTCACCTATAAACAGCTCAACACGCGCGCCAACCAGCTTGGATCATGGCTCAAGGTCAATGACATTAAAAAGGGTGATCGGGTGGCAATTCTTATGCCCAATTGCCCCGAATTTTTCGAGGCGCAGTTTGCCTGCTCAAAGATAGGCGCGATATGCCTGCCACTAAACTGGCGGCTGACAGCACCGGAACTTGAATATATCTTAAATGATTCCACACCCTCTGTTGTTATTTACGATGAGAAATTCAGCGAGCTGATAGTAAAACTGAAAACCACCTGCGCCGTACCAACCTATCTCGAAATCGCCGAGAACAAATCAGACAGTCCCTATGAGACAGCGATCAGCGCATCCAGCGAAGCGCTAACGCCCACACCCTGCACGCACGACGACACGTCAATGATTATGTACACATCGGGGACAACCGGTCACCCGAAGGGCGCGCTGATCACCCATGGCATGACATTTTACAATTGCGTCAACCTTGGCATACCCGCAGGTGTCAGTTCAAAAGCGATTCAGTTAGTCGTGCTTCCTCTGTTCCATACTGGCGGATTAAACTGTTACGCAAACCCAATACTGCATGCGGGGGGACAAGTTGTGCTTATGCGTGATTTTGATCCGGGTCGAGCATTGGGACTGATCAATGACGCAGAAATTGGTATCACACATTTTTTTGCTGTACCCGCGCCGTACCAGTTCATGATGCAACATCCTGATTTCGACACAACTGATCTCAGCCGAATTGTAGGTGCCGGAGTGGGCGGTGCGCCGTGCGCCGAGACCATTCTAACAACCTGGCTACAACGCGGCGTACCTCTAGTTCAAGGCTGGGGCATGACAGAAACCAGCCCTGGAGGCACCGCACTGGAGGCTGACGATGCACTGCGCAAAATTGGCTCAGCCGGAAAAGCTTTAATGCACACTGAAATAAAAGTGATTGACGACAGTGGAGACGAGATTACAGATGGTGGCGTTGGCGAACTATTAATCCGCGGACCCAATATTACACCGGGATACTGGAACAACCCTGAAGCGACAAGGAAAACCTTCACTGACGATTGGCTCATGACTGGCGACGCCGCGAGAGTCGACGAAGAAGGATTCCTATATATCGTTGACCGTTGGAAAGATATGTACATTTCGGGTGGAGAAAATGTCTATCCCGCCGAGGTCGAAAACATCCTTTATCAGTTACCTGAGGTTGCAGAGGCTGCAATCATTGGCGTACCCGATGAAAGGTGGGGAGAAACTGGCAAGGCTGTACTCGTCCTAAAACAAAACCAAACAATTGAGACAGATACGGTGATTCAGCACTGCATTCAAAACCTTGCAAAGTTCAAGGTGCCGCAGACGGTTGAATTTATCGAGGCATTACCCCGAAATGCGACGGGCAAAGTTCTTAAGCGTACGCTGCGAGATCAGTACGTCAGTAAAGACACACCTGCAGTCACTTAATACTTGGTCTCAAAGCTCGCTAACGTCTCCTACCTGCTATTTGGCGGGAGAAAGCTGCACCAGTATGCCATTAGCGGATTTCGGGTGGATAAATACTTGTGGACTACCAACACCAATGAGCTGCACGCCATTACTTTCAAGATCTTTGATGGTGGCGTCGAGATCATCCACTTCCAGCGCCATGGTATGCAGGCCTTCTCCTCTTGAGGCAACGGCTTTGCCGACCGCAGAATCGTCGTTCAGCGGCGCAACAATTTCAATAAACCCGCCGTTGTCCATCGGAAAAAAGGCTTGTTTGATGCCCAAAGCCTCTGATTCTGCAGTCCGCTCCAGCGCCATACCAAGCTTGTCGCGCCAGGTCTTGATGCCCTCATCAATATCCTTCACACGAATGACAATATGATCAACACCCTTCATAGACATCAAATTTCTCCTTAAAACCAGTTTGAATAACGGCTAATAACACAACTGATTGTGACATGAATCCGCAGCATCTTCATAGTCATCAGGAAGTTCCCAATCAGACCAAGGCATTGCCATTAAGTTATAAAGTTTCCAAGAACCGGCATCTCTAGCACGTATTCAATTTTCAGCGCCCGTTATTCTGATACTTCCTGTTGTGCAACAAGCATGATCAACCCTTGGGAGTGGGGTTTACAAATTGAGGACTCAAGAATGAAATAGTGTATTCTCGTAGCATCAACCTAAAGGGATGCAAAAATGGGGAACAAAACTGGAGCACAGGTCATCGTAGATACACTTGTCGACGCAGGTGTGAAGCATGTTTTTGGCATAGTCAGCATTCACAACATGCCGATCGTCGATGCTATTAGCCAAAACGACGCAATTTCCATGGTGACAGCGCGAAATGAGCAGAGCGCAACCCATATGGCAGACGGTTATGCCAGAGCTAAAGGCGCACTGGGTGTGGCACTCGGCAGCACCGGACCAGGCACGACCAACATGGTCACCGGCATTTACGAGTCAGCCTATGCCTCGTCACGCGTGCTCGTCATCACGGGGCAGGCGGAAACAACCTTCTACGGCAAGGGTAAAGGTTATGTGCATGAGGCAGAAAATCAAAAACCAATGCTTGAAACCGTCGCCAGAACAGTCGCTTCGCCAAGTTATGTTGACGATATCGCCCCAATGCTGACAGAGGTTATCGACAGTATTCATCGAGGCAGACCTCAACCCGGCGCCATGGAAGTCCCGATTGATCTGCAATACGCCACAACATCAACAGAGCCAGCCACAAGCACGGTAACGAACTCAGTCGCTTCTAATGCTGAAAACCTGGGGCAGGCGATCGATGTTCTCAAGAAAGCGAACAAACGGGTTATTCTGGCGGGCGGCGGAATCAGCACCGCCGAAGCGGCGAACGCTTTGCAGGCATTTGCGGAATTGATAGACGCCCCTGTCATCACCACAGCGCACGGTAAAGGCGCTATTGCCAGCGACCACCCGCTTCATCTCGGTCCTGTCCTGATGAGCAGACCGGTGCTCGAGACAGTAAACGAAGCTGACGTTTTGATTGCTATCGGCACTCGATTTCAGGCCGGTGTTGCTGGCAACCAAATCAAGATAACGCTGCCATCGCTGGTTCATATCGATCTAGATCCACGAACAATCAACCTCAACTTCACCGCTGAGGTTGGTGTCGTTGCAGATGCAAAGTCAGCTTTAACTGCCCTGGCTGCGGCTGACATCGAAAAAGGTGACGCCCAGTATCGAGAAAAACTTCAAGCACTAGCCACGGAGACTCGGGAACAAACTCTCGAAAGGATTGGCCCGGATCACACCACAGCATTAAATGCTGTTTCAAAATACATGACACCGGAGTCCTTTTTCGTTAGAGACAATACCATTCCTGGCTACCACTGGGGCAATGGGCTGTTACCGATCAGTAATCCGCGGGGATATATTTACCCAACTTCAGGCGCAATCGGACCTGGCCTACCCTTAGGTATTGGCGTTTCGATTGCGACGGGTCAAAAGACAATTATCATGCATGGTGACGGCGGTTTCATGTTCCACGTGGGGGAACTCGCAACAGCGGCACAATACAAAGCACCTATTGTGATCATCATCTTTAACGATAGCGGTTACGGCGTACTGCGTGGTCTTCAGCACAACCAATTCGAAGGACGCTTTAACGAAACCGAACTTAACACACCTGATTTTGTTCAACTTGCCGAGAGCATGAACGTTAAGGGACTTCACGCGGATAACGCAGATGAACTGGAAGCCCGCCTCGCCGAGGCAATGGACATTGACGGCCCGGTACTCATCAACCTCAACGTCCACAATATGATACCTGTTAAAGGCGTCGTGACGGCCCCAGGTAAATAGCCGTGACGGCACCTGGGAAATAGGCCGTGACGGCCCCGGGTAAATAGCCGTGACGGCCCCGGGTAAATAGCCGTGACGGCCCCGGGTAAATAACCGAGAACGTTTCCGGCAGAAAGGGAAAATATGAGTCTCACACTAACACCGATCGAAAGCGGCAGATTGACCTCAGCCAAGGGCGTGCTTTGTGAGCATGCAGAGGGAGACATTACTATTCCCGTGTCATGCTGGGTCGTCTCGCATCCCAAAGGCACCGTGCTTTTCGACACAGGATTACACAAAGAGCTCACAACAGACAGTGGCAGGCTCGGTGCATCCGCAGATGTTTTCGCGGTGGATATACCTGCGGGTGAAGACTTGGTCGCGTTGTTGTCACAGAAGGAATTTGATGCTGAAAAAATCGACTTCATTGTACTGAGCCACCTGCACTTTGATCATTGTGGCGGCACCGAACAGATTCCTAACGCACAAATTATTGTTCAGGAAGAAGAATGGGTATCCGGTACTGATCCGAAATTGATTGAGCTCGGTATATACAACCCCAACGACTTCAATCTAGGTCACAGCGTTAAACAAATTAAAGGTGAGTTTGACCTGTTTGGAGATGGCACAGTGGTCTGTCTGCCCACACCAGGGCACACCGCGGGACATCAATCGCTTCGCATAGAACTGGAAAGCGGGCCCGTCGTCCTGACATCAGATTGCGTTTATTGGCAACAGATGCTCGAAGACATGTCTTTCCCTCCGTTTGGGTTTAGCCGAGAGCAACATCGCGATTCAATGCTTAATCTGATTAAACTTCAGAAAGAAGGATGCAAACTGATCTTCGGACACGATGCGTTACAGTGGGCTAGTCTTAAAGATAATGTGCTGAGATAAGATTTCAGGTGAGTCGGGTTAGGTTTCCAACAAAAAAGTGACAGGGCCATCGTTAAGCAGACTCACCTTCATGTCTGCACCAAATATGCCCGTTTGGATTTTCGAACACTTGCCTTCAGCACATCTGCCTCGCGCACTCGAAACAAACTCATCATATATCGTCTCGGCAATTTCAGGCGGCGCCGCAGAGGAAAACGAGGGTCTTAATCCTTTTTTTGTATCCGCTGCCAGAGTGAATTGCGAGATAATCAACAGCTGACCCGCGATATCCGTCAAACTCAAATTCATATGACCTGCCGCATCTGGAAAAATTCGATAGGCAAGCACCTTGTCGAGCAGCTTCTCCAAACAAGCACCATCGTCTCCCTTTTGAACGCCTAACAACAGAAGAATGCCGCGATCAATTTCGCCGACGGTATTACCATCAACAACGACTCTCGCCTCACTCACTCTCTGTATTAGACCTTTCATTGCACGAAAGCTAGACGCCGAAGTCCGACTCAAAACGCAGGGCCATATCCCGTGTGGCCCTTATCAATGCATCAATCAGCGCATGCTCGGTGGCGGAGTGACCCGCTTCTCGGACCAGAAAAACCTGAGAAATAGGCCATGCTGCGTGAAGATCATGGGCATTTTGTACAGGACACAACATGTCATATCGACCGTGCACAATAATACCGGGAATGTCTTTCAGCACACTCGCGTCACGCAGAATCTGGTTTTCTTCCAGGAAACATTGATTGGAATAATAGTGGACACCAATCTTACATCGCGCCATCGCCCTGTGGGGATCTGTTAGATGCTTTACCAACCGAGGGTTTGGATGCAGGCTTGAACAGTCAGCCTCCCATCGAGACCAGGCCTTCGCGGCACCCATTCGCGCCAATTCATCGGTGCCATTAATGCGCCTGCCATAAGCGGCCAGCAGATCGTCTCTCTCATCAGCAGAAATCGGTGCAACATAATCTTCCCAGTGATCTGGATAGAATCTGCTGACACCTTCTTGATAGATCCAGTTAATGTCCTGTTCGGTACCAAGAAAAACACCTCTCAACACCAACGCCAAAACATTTTCCGGATGAGTTTCAGCATAAACGAGTCCGAGCGTTGAGCCCCAGCCTCCGCCGAACAACATAATTTTATCTATTTCGAGAAAGGTTCGTATCTTCTCGATATCCTCAACCAAAGTCTGAGTCGTATTGTTTGTAATATCACTGTGGGGCTTGGATCGGCCTGCGCCGCGCTGATCAAATAAAATGATGCGGTATTTTTCGGGATTGAAAAAACTACGGCTATCGAATTCACAACCGGAACCTGGGCCGGCATGCAGGAAAAAAACCGGGATACCATCCGGTGTTCCACTCTCGTCTACGTAAAGCTCATGGACATCGTCCACTGGCACCATATGACGAGTGTAAGGCTTAATCTCCGGATATAACGGTAGCATTGGGCTCCCTCATAATATTACTTATTCGATCACAGCGCTTTTTGATTCGGAACCGGGGGCGCAACAAAGCGCTTAGGCTACCTTCTCGCGTCCTGCCCGCTTACGTTCATTCTCAGTCAACAACTTCTTTCGAATGCGAATAGAACCTGGTGTCACTTCAACCAGTTCATCGTCATCAATAAACTCGATTGCCTGCTCTAGCGTGTGGCGGATCGGCGAGTTCAGAATAATACTTTCATCCGTACCAGAAGCACGAATATTGGTTAATTGCTTACCCTTCAACGGGTTGACCACCAGATCGTTGCCTCTCGAATGTAAACCCACTACCTGACCTTCATAGATTTGCTGATTGGGATCAATAAACATTCGACCCCTAGCCTGCAGATTAAACAGCGCAAATGCCAAACACTTACCAGTGACCATGGAAACCAGCACACCATTGGTTCGCGTACCAATTTCTTTACTGACAACGTCACCATAGCGAGAGAAGATACTGGTCATAATCCCTGTACCAGAAGTCATGGTGAGGAAATCAGACCTAAACCCTATGAGCGCCCGGGTAGGTATTTCGTATTCAATTCTGATGCGGCCTTTTCCATCGGGTAACAAATTGCTCAGGACACCCTTTCTTTTGCCTAGATCTTCCATCACGGCGCCCTGATGTGCCTCTTCGACATCTAGCAACACATTCTCAAATGGCTCCTGCTGGCGGCCCTCTACCTCTCTGAAGATAACCTCGGGTCTGCCGACTGCAAGTTCAAAACCCTCACGACGCATATTTTCAATTAATATCGCCAGATGTAACTCACCTCGTCCCGACACCTTGAAGCGATCAGCGCTATCTGTATCTTCGACCCGCAGGGCAACGTTATGAATCAGTTCCCGCTCAAGACGCTCACGGATATTTCGACTGGTCACAAATTTACCGTCTAGCCCTGCAAAGGGCGATGTATTGACTTGGAAGGTCATTGAAATTGTTGGCTCGTCTACCTCCAAAGGCGGCAGAGCCTCGACACAGGTCGGGTCACAAATTGTGTCAGAAATCTGCAAAGCTTCGATCCCGGTGATGCAGACAATATCACCGGCACTGGCGGTCTCTACTTCAACGCGTTCTAGCCCCTGGTAACCCATCACCTGAAGGATTTTGCCTTTACGCTCTTTACCCTCTCGAGACACCAGCGTGACCTGCTGGCCTTTTTTCACGGTTCCACGCGCTATTCTGCCGAGTCCGATAACACCGACGTAGCTGCTATAGTCCAACGCGCTAATTTGCATCTGCAAGGGCGCTTCTTTGTCAACTTCGGGAGGTGGTACATGATCGAGAATCGTCTGCATCAAGCAGGACATGTCGTCTCCGATGGCATCCATGCTCAAACCGGCGCGCCCTTCTATTGCTGAACCATAAATGACGGGAAAATCTAATTGCTCGTCCGTCGCGCCCAACTGATCGAAAAGTTCAAAAACCTCATCAACAACCCAGTCAGGACGCGCGCCTTCGCGGTCAATTTTGTTCACCATCAAGATTGGGTTGAGGCCATTGGCAAAAGCTTTGCTGGTCACAAAACGGGTTTGTGGCATGGGTCCATCAACGGCATCAACAATCAATAAAACAGAGTCGACCATAGAGAGTATGCGCTCTACCTCACCACCAAAGTCCGCGTGCCCGGGCGTATCCACGATATTAATGCGGTGGTCATGCCATTCAAGCGCAGTATTCTTGGCAAGAATCGTGATTCCACGCTCTTTTTCAATATCGTTTGAGTCCATCAAACGTTCGCCGTCTTCCTCGCCACGCTGGAGCGCACCGGCCTGCACAAGCAACTTATCAATAAGTGTGGTCTTGCCATGGTCAACATGGGCAATAATCGCGATGTTTCTAATGTTTTGAATCATGGTCACTCCAGACGAAGACGCGGCATTATACAGGTTGACACGGATGATTAAAGTCCAGACACCGAACAGTAAAACCCGTTTTTATGGGTTATAATTGATTGTTACCTTTAATCGGCCCGGAGATGTGGCTATTTGTCACTTTGACAAACAATACTGCTGCACCCATTAATTCAGGCCAAGCGTGCTGGATCAGTACTTTTGTTCTGTATGTGAACAAAGAAGTTAGTCAAAGCAAATCAACAAAAAGATCACCATTAAACACCATGAGCAAACAGCGCAAAGCGGTCTCCCTCATCTCAGGCGGGCTCGACTCAATGTTGGCAACCCGCGCCATTCAAGATCAGGGAATACATGTCGAGGGCATTAACTTCTACACTGGGTTTTGTGTCGAGGGTCACACCCATGCTCTACGACGTAAGGATATTGATAAAGAGAAGCGGAACAATGCACTCTGGGTGGCAGAGCAGTTAGGTATCAAGCTGCATATCATCGATGTTATTGAGGAGTACAAGGAAGTACTCATCAATCCGAAGCATGGCTACGGTCAGCACCTCAATCCTTGCCTCGATTGCAAAATTTTCATGGTCAACAAGGCGCAAGCCTGGGCATGGATGGAAGAAAACCAGTTTGATTTTATCATCACTGGCGAAGTCATCGGACAGAGACCCAAATCCCAGAGGAAAGCGACTATGCCTATCATCGCCCGGGAATCCGGCGCAGATGATCGTTTACTGCGCCCACTCTGCGCAAAAAACCTGCCGCCTACGCTGCCCGAGCGCGAAGGTTGGGTAGATCGAGAAAAACTTTTTAAATTTGGTGGTCGCAGCCGAAAGCCGCAGATGGAATTGGCCGCCAAATTCGGATTCACTGAATATTCCCAACCAGCAGGCGGTTGTTGCTTCCTGACTGATCAGAGCTATTCAGACAAACTAGGAGACCTCTGGCGCACTAGGGGCAGTAAGAATTACGATCTCGACGACATCATGCTGCTAAAAGTCGGTCGACATTTACGACCTAAACCACATTTCAAAATCATTGTCAGTCGAGAAGAGGGAGAGAATAACTATCTCTCGGGATACAAGAACGAATACACAACCGTCAACATTCTGTCGCACAAGGGGCCAATTGCTTTACTCGATGGCGACTTCAGTCGTGAATCCTCTGAGGAGGATATAAATCTTGCAGCCAGCATCGTTGCTCGATTCAGTCAGGGGCGTGATGAAAAAGAAGTGAAGGTGCAGATCAGGCAAAAAGACGGTGTTGAAAGAGAATTGATGGTGACACCGCTACCACAGGCATCCGTCGATCCCGATTGGTATGTTTGAACAGACTCTTACTTAATTTTTTTAACCCAATGACAGAGCAAAAGCCAACAGTCCATGAATTAAATGCCCGCCGGATGTTATGTCCCATGCCGGTCATTCGCACACAAGACAAAATTAAAACACTCTCGAGCGGTGAAATTCTGAGAGTGATTTGCACAGACCCGGGCGTCAAAGCGGATATACCTACCTGGTGCAGAATCAATGGCCATCTGGTGCTAGAAATTGAAGAAAAGCATCAGGAGATTCATGTGACGATAGAAGTGGGCAACGAATAAATGCACCGTTATGGTGCGGTATCGCCAATCCGCACTGTTTTGGCGCACTTGGGAAACACCGAAATCCTCTCTAGCCCTTTTAAAGTGCGGATTTTAAATCAGTTTATTAATAGGCAATCATGGCATATTCTTTGCTCCCATAATTTCACGAAAGTTTTTGCGTAGAACTTGCAGTAAATATTCAAGTAACCCCAACCGGAGAACATGACGCTATGTCACAAAAGACACTCAACCTAATAAAAGAAAGCGATGCGAAATGGGTAGACCTACGTTTCACTGACCCTCGAGGTAAAGAACAACACGTCACCAATCATAAAGACTCTGTCGATGAAGACTTTTTTGAAATTGGTGCAATGTTCGATGGCTCATCTATCGCCGGTTGGAAATCAATCAATGAATCAGACATGATTCTGATGCCCGATGACTCGAGCGCAGTCATTGACCCTTTCACAGAAGAAACGACGGTTAATCTGCGATGTAATATCGTGGAGCCTGCCACACTTCAAGGTTACGAGCGCGATCCACGTTCGCTTGCGCAACGTGCAGAGGCCTACCTCAAATCTACCGGTATTGGCGATACCGCTTACTTTGGACCCGAGCCAGAGTTTTTCGTTTTTGATGAGGTCAAGTTCAAAAACAACATGAGCGGCGCCATGTATGAAATTGGTTCCGAAGAAGCTGCATGGATGAGCGGCAGCGACATAGAGGGCGGCAACATGGGTCACAGACCTGGTGTTAAGGGCGGCTACTTCCCTGTTCCTCCCGTCGATTCGCTCTACGATATCCGGAATTCAATGTGCTCTGCGATGGAAGCGATGGGACTCAAGATCGATTTGCACCATCACGAAGTAGGCACCGCTGGCCAGTGTGAGATTGGCGTGCCCTTCAATACACTGACCCAAAAAGCAGACGAAGTGCAGATCTACAAGTACTGCGTCCTGAACGTTGCACACGCCTATGGCAAGACAGCGACGTTTATGCCAAAACCACTGGTTGGCGACAACGGCAATGGCATGCATTTGCACCAGTCAATCTGGAAAGACGGCACCAACCTTTTCGCAGGGGACGGCTACGGCAACTTGTCTCAAACCGCACTGCATTACATTGGCGGCATCATCAAGCACGCGCGAGCGATAAACGCGTTTTCAAATGCCAGCACCAATTCCTACAAGCGTCTTGTACCAGGTTTCGAAGCACCTCTTATGCTTGTTTATTCAGCAAGAAATCGTTCTGCTTCAATTCGGATTCCTTACGTGCAAGGCGGCAGCCCTAAGGGTGTTAGAGTAGAAGTTCGATTTGGCGATCCAACTGCAAACCCTTACCTCATGTTCTCTGCCATGATGATGGCCGGACTTGACGGCATCAAGAACAAAATCGAACCTGTCGGCCCGCTCGACAAAGACCTTTATGATCTGCCTGCAGAAGAGCTATCTGGCCTGCCAACGGTATGTAGCTCGCTTGATCAGGCACTTGATTGCCTCGATGCTGATCGCGGATTCCTCACCGAAGGTGACGTCTTTACCGATTCTGTCATTGATGGCTACATTGACCTGAAACGGGAAGAGACCGAACGCCTTAATTCATCAACTCACCCTGTTGAATTTGAGATGTACTACAGCGTTTAAACGCTGGCGATTTATCGCCATTGTTTTTAGACAACAAGACCCCGGGTCAAAACGACCCGGGGTTTTTTTTGTCTTAAATCCCCATAAAATGACATTTGCACCATAATGGTGCAAAATGATTTTTAAGGTTTTGCCGGATATCCCTATTTCAATGGCCTGACGCTAATATCGCAAGGTGGTACAAAACTTGCGATAGCTCTTAATGATAGCTCTTAATGATAGCTCTTTGTTGTAGCTCTTTATTTTAGCCAATCAGCCAACGGGTTAACGGCAGATCTTGGTAACAGACTGAATCGACAGTTTTGGTGCGCGCCAAAACAATATCTACATGGGACGAAAATCCTGCATGACAAGAAATTCCAAAGCTAAACCCGACGAGGTGCTGTTCACCAAAAAGTCCATGGAAAGCATGTTCAACGTGATGAACATCGCCGTGCTCTGCGTCGATCACGAGTTGAATATCAGATTCATCAATCAATCAGCTGAAAGCTTATTAGATATTTCAGCAAATCGTGCAATCAACTTTTCGATCTCAGAATTGATACTCAACTCTGAGGAACTTGAGTCGGTGCTATTCGATGCCATTCAAATCCAAAATCCTTATACCCAGCGTCGTGCAGTATTCAAGCTTTACGATGGATCCAGCGTGACTGTCGATTACACCGTAACACCCTGGCAGTATGACAACTGGCCAAGACTGGTGATCGAACTCTACCCGCTGGACCGTTTTCTCAGAATTGATCGCGATGAGGCATTCAGGAGCCACCAGCAAGTCACCCGGCAGATGGTTCGAGGTTTGGCGCACGAAATCAAAAACCCTTTGGGCGGTATCCGCGGCGCCGCCCAACTCCTTGCCCGAGAACTTCCTACCGCGGAGCTACAAGAATTCACCGATGTAATGATTTCCGAGACAGACCGACTAACCTCTCTCGTGGACCGTCTATTAGGCCCCAAGTCGCTACCTGAGCCAGTTTCGACCAACATCCATCGATTATTGGAAAGGGTCCGCACACTCATTCACATGGAATCTACCGCCGCAATAGAGGTCGATAGAGACTATGACCCCAGCATTCCCGAGGTTACGGTGGACCCAGAGCTACTCATTCAGGCATTTCTCAACATTGCTCGAAATGCAGTACAAAGTCTGAGACAAGTCGAAATACAAGTTGCCCACACTGAGCCTAGCTGGAAACCCCACCTTAAGTTCACAACACGAACATTAAGACAGCACGCGATAGGACAAGACTTTCACCGTGTCGTTATCAAAGTGGACGTCCAAGACAACGGCAAGGGCGTGCCTGAGAATATCCGTGATCAGCTATTTTTCCCGATGATTACAGGTCGCTCAGACGGCACCGGGCTTGGATTATCTATCGCTCACTCAATCGTGCACCAGCATGGCGGTACCATTGAGTTTGAAAGCGAGCCTGGAGAAACCATTTTTTCAATCATATTGCCTTTGGAGCTTACAAATGAACTCCCAGCCTGAAATCTGGATTGTAGACGATGAGCGCTCTATTCGATGGGTGCTAGAGAAAGCGTTGACACAAGAGGCCCTTCGCGTTCGCAGTTTTGAGAATGGCGATTTAATGCTCGCTGCGCTGCCCCACGCCAATCCCGACATCATTATTAGCGATATCCGCATGCCAGGTATTGATGGACTCGCATTACTGTCTCTCGTCAAAGAAGACTACCCAGAGATCCCCGTCATCATCATGACTGCACACTCAGACTTAGACAGTGCGGTTTCCTCGATCAGCGGAGGCGCTTACGAATATCTACCGAAGCCCTTTGAAGTTGATGAAGCTACCGCCTTGGTTAAACGGGCGCTACGACATCGCAAAGACATGGAATCAGAAGTTGCTGATCCACTGGAGAGTGAAGAAAATCCAGAAATCATTGGCAAGGCACCGGCGATGCAGGAAGTCTTTCGCGCCATCGGTCGTCTGTCAAAGTCCAACGTCACCGTACTCATTAACGGTCAGTCCGGAACAGGCAAAGAATTGGTCGCCCGGGCCCTGCACAAACATAGCCCAAGGTCCGCTGAAGCCTTCGTTGCCCTCAACATGGCAGCGATTCCTGCCGATTTAATCGAATCTGAATTATTCGGCCATGAAAAGGGCGCGTTCACTGGGGCAAACACTCAGCGTAAAGGCAGATTTGAGCAGGCTCACCAAGGCACCCTGTTCCTAGATGAGATCGGCGATATGCCTGCCGAAACCCAAACAAGACTACTAAGGGTTTTGTCTGACGGGGAGTATTACCGCGTCGGTGGACACGAACCTTTGAGGGCCGACGTAAGAATTATCGCTGCGACACACCAGACGCTAGAAACGCTGGTGGCGCAAAACCGGTTTCGAGAAGATCTGTTCCACCGGCTCAATGTCATCAGAATTCATATACCGGAACTGCGGGAGCGACGGGAAGACATTCCTGTACTTTCAGAATACTTTTTAAAACAGTCGGCGATGGAATTAAACGAAGACAACAAGATACTGAAACCGGAAACCCTCAGTTATCTGCAATCACTCCCCTGGCAGGGCAACGTTCGACAATTAGAAAACTTCTGCCGCTGGATCACTGTGATGGCTGCGGGCGTCGAGGTCTCAATCGAGGATCTGCCGCCCGAACTACAGCAAACAACGCCCCAATCGTCTGCCGACAGCAACTGGGAAAAGTCGCTTGCGACCTGGGCACGCAATCGAATGGGGGCGGGTACAATTGAAGAATCCGGATTACTCTACGAAGCACTTCCTCAGTTTGAACGCATCATGATACAAGCAGCACTGGAACAAACTGGCGGTCGTAAAAGGGATGCGTCGTTGCTTCTTGGTTGGGGTAGAAACACCTTGACGAGAAAAATGAGCGAATTGGGACTTAGCAACTAACGACAGAGCGAATGCCATCAAGGAAGTCAATGAGCTTGCACAAATTGGCTTTCTACCCTTTAATCTTGCATCAACCAGCTTTCCTCGCCAGGATTTGTAATTCACCCATGCCAAAGTCGATGCGCCACCTTTTACCCCTGACGGTCAAATTTCTGCCACGGACTTCACGTTCGCGCACAGACCCAAAGACCACATCGAGCGTACACACCACCGCAAACCGAGGCATAGCAGTTGCCGGGAGGCAAGATGCTTCGCGTTGCCCTGTTTGAGCCAGAGATACCGCCGAATACTGGAAACATTATCAGGTTGTGCGCTAACACTGGCGCTAGCTTACACATTATCGAACCCATGGGATTTGAACTAGATGACAAGCGACTCAGACGAGCCGGTTTGGATTACCATGAATGGGCAGAAATCAGACTCCACAGCTCCGTGGCTGATCTCATCGAGGCACTACCAAATTCACGGATTCTGGCGATAACAACAAAAGGAAAGCGGAGTTACGCCGAGGTCACATTTAATTCAACCGACGTGCTGCTTTTTGGACCGGAAACTCGCGGACTGCCAGACGAAGTACTCGATTCGCTACCCGCTGACCAAAAAATTCGGATACCCATGCGAGAGAACTCCCGCAGCATGAACCTGTCAAACGCCGCTTCAGTGCTTGTCTATGAGGCTTGGCGCCAATTGGGTTTCGATGGTGGGCACTAGCTGACCAACCACTGCCAGCTAGCGGGCCGGCCCCGTATTGAAATCCCGGACAGGTTTCCGGACAGGATTCTGGATAGGCATTAATTGATGACTGGCGCAGGGTCAGACTGCGGGTCAGACTGCTGTTGCAGCTGTTCTTCTCGTTGTCGCCTTGATTGCTCATAGATAGCATCAAAGTTGACCGGCGCGAGCATGAGCGGTGGAAAGCTTGCCTTCAGTACCATGGAATCAATGGCTTCACGGACATAAGGGAACAGTACACTCGGACAAAAGCTACCCAGCGTTTGTGACAACGCCTCCACTTCAAGACCTTTGATGAGAAAAATACCTGCTTGCTGCACCTCGGCGAGGTAAATGACCTCATCGGCTTCATTACGTGTTGTGATCGTCACGTGGAGGACAACCTCAAAAACATCGCCATCAAGTTGGTTGTGCCGGGTGTTCAGATCCAAGTTTACTTTCGGCTTCCACTGATCAACAAAACACCCTGGGGAACGAGGTGATTCAAAAGAAGCATCTTTGACATAAATTCGCTGCAGCGCGAACTGCGCGCCCTCAGGATTTTCGTTTGGTGTCGGTGACTGATCACTCATTACTTGTACTCCAAATACCCCCGGGATATCGACCAGGGAAAACATTACATTGTCTAGCCGTTTACTTGCCCATCCAAATATTCGTCTAACTTACCCTGGCGCTCAAGCTGCATTAGCTCATCACATCCACCCACATGATAATCACCAATCCATATTTGAGGCACAGTATGTCGTCCTGACTTATTCATCATTTCCCTTCGCAACTCGGGATTCCCATCGACTGAAATATCCTCGAACGCCGCTCCCTTGCGGCTCAACAGATGCTTGGCGCGAACACAAAAGGGACAAAACCGAGTGGTATACATGACTATTTGATTTTTCATACTTGGACTACCCAGTTTTTCTGAAGCAACTATCGGGTCTGATATTAGCTTTTAATAAGAGGAAGGTTCGATGCAGACCATTCGGCCATACCACCGGACAATCGATGCACCTGCTCATATTCCAGGGCTTTCAATTTCTTGCCTGCTGCGCTGGCGCTTTGACCCATTTTACAGACGATCACGATCGGTGAATCTTTGAATTTTTGAAGTTCGGTTGCTCGATTATCAAGATTGGACAGCGGAATGTTGATCGCATCAACAATATGTCCCGCGCCAAATTCTTTGTTGTCCCTGATATCGAGTACAACCGCGTTATCTCTATTGATCATATTCACTAGCGTGGTCGTTGAAACCGACGAACCGCCCTGCTTTCCTTCATTAACCAAAAACGCTACCGCGAGGAAAATGAAAGTACCCACCAGAATATAATGATTTCCGATAAACTCAAATATTTGCTCAATCATAACATCGCACCCGACTTACCCTTCACTCAACCCTGAACTACGCTTTTTTAGTAAAGCCCAGAACAAAACCAGCTCAAAAACAGTCGCGCAGTATACACTAAAGGACGTAAAATTCATTTTCAGAACGCGTAATTCAATTTTAATCCTGATTCAACGAGACACACCTCATGCCCGAAGCTTCTAGCTTACAACCCACCGATGACACCAACCAGAATAACCCATCGGCTCGGACACCTCATTTATTGCTCATTCTCGACGGCTGGGGGCATAGAGAGGAGAGAGACGCGAATGCAATCCAACTCGCTGAGACGCCTCATTGGGACAATCTCTGGCAGAACAGACCACACACACTGATCTCCGGATCGGGGCTTGATGTGGGTTTACCACCGGGACAAATGGGCAACTCGGAAGTTGGACACATGAACCTGGGCGCAGGCAGAGTCGTCCACCAAGATTTCACAAGAATTTCTCAAGCGATTGAAGATCGCAGTTTTTTTGAGAACCCTGTGCTCAAACAAGCGATAGGCACAGCAAACAAGCACCGCGGCGCCGTGCATATCATGGGGCTAGTTTCGCCCGGAGGTGTTCACAGCCATGAGGAACATATCAAAGCCGCCATCACTATGGCATTTGCTGAGCAGGCAAGTGCCGTTTACTTGCATGCTTTTCTTGATGGCCGCGACGTGCCGCCTAGAAGCGCGGCTGATTCACTGCAACAATTAGATGACCATATTAAGTCACAGGGCAAAGGCGGTATCGCCTCGATCGTTGGTCGCTATTATGCGATGGACCGCGACAACCGCTGGGACCGCGTGTCCTGCGCCTATGCTTTACTCACTGAGTCAGCGTCAGACTTTGTTGCGGCTTCCGCTGTAGCAGGTCTGGAACAAGCCTACGACAGAGATGAATCCGATGAATTTGTTCAACCGACGTCAATTAGCATCGAGGGTGAGACGATTAGCGTGAATGATGGCGATTCACTGATCTTCATGAACTTCCGAGCTGACCGGGCCCGGGAGATTACCCGCGCGTTTGTGACAGAAGATTTTTCGGCATTTGACCGCAGAAAAATCCCACAACTTGCAAGCTTCGTTTGTCTAACTCAATACGCCGCAGACATCGATTGTCCTTGCGCTTTTGAACCAGAAGCGCTGACCAATACCCTGGGTGAATACCTTGCAAATCTGAATAAATCGCAACTGCGCATCGCCGAAACCGAGAAATATGCACATGTGACTTTCTTCTTCTCGGGCGGCAAGGAAGCGCTCGTTGAAGGTGAAGAGCGTGTGCTCGTCCAGTCACCCGCCGTAGCGACCTATGACCTGCAGCCTGAAATGAGTGCACCTGAACTAACCGATAAATTAGTCGGTGCCATTGAATCCGGAAAATTCGATGTCATCGTCTGCAATTACGCCAACGGCGACATGGTGGGTCACACCGGCAATCTCAGCGCTGCCATCAAGGCAGTGCAGTGTGTCGACGATTGTCTGCTACGCATTACTAACGCCATTGAGGCCGCAAACGGCCACTGCCTGATCACAGCAGACCACGGCAATGTTGAACAAATGAGCGATCATGAAACAGGTCAGGCGCATACGGCGCATACCTCAGAACTGGTTCCTCTCATCTATGTAGGCACCTCGGATAGTGCGTTTGATGACAAGCTGAAAGGCACCCTTGCGGACGTTACGCCGACATTATTATCAATCATGCAGCTGCCACAGCCGTCCGAGATGACAGGTCATTCCCTGATTCGCAGTGTTGCTAAGTTCGGTGAAGAATGAACAAAATCGTGACAGTCAGGAGCGGCCGACCTTGCATTTAGTGCGTTCTGTTAAAGATGCGCTTCATTGGGCGACAGGCACAATGGTACTGATCACGATGTTGTTCAGCGTCCTCACTCTCAGTCTGCCGGTCAATGCTGAAGACACCTCAGCGCCTACAAAAAGTCCAGAGGAGATCAAACAGGCGCTTGAAACGCTTGAATCAGAGATCTTGAAATTCAAGCGGATGATTGACGCGAACAAAGGGACCCGTTCTGCGTTAGAGACAGAACTGGAAAAAAATGAAAAAGCAATTAACCACACCATCAAAAAAATTGATGTTCTTGAAAAAGAGCTAAAAGTCGGAAGAAGGAAAATTAATCAATACAGCACGCAGCAAAAAGATTTGACGGTTCAACGGGTCGAACAGCAATCGCAGCTCAAATCCCAGTTAAGAGCCTCATATCAATTAGGTCAACAGCCTTACTTGAAAGTACTGCTCAATCAAGAAGATCCTAACAAGCTGTCTAGGATGCTTAACTATTATGCTTATATGAGCGAAGCAAGGTCGGAGCGAATTCAAGACTACAACCAAACTCTGGATAAACTGGCGAGTGTGACAGAAAAGCTTGAACGCCAGAGCGCTAACATGGCACTCAGCAGACAATCTCTCACTAATCAGCGGTCACGCCTTGAAACGGAACAGGAGGGCCGTCAGGCCACAATCAAGTCCCTAAATCTAGAACTC
>ERZ1046148.40-NODE-40-length-69594-cov-149.950992_pt1 | contig 69594 bp, 71 predicted proteins | sample MGYA00383090_ERZ1046148 | MGnify/ENA primary metagenome ERZ1046148 (study PRJEB29581, sample SAMEA5548360) | metagenome | biome: marine; feature: coastal; material: water | depth 25 m | study: Short-term variability in the microbial, nano- and picoplankton... | reverse complement strand
CAAGTCCACATAAAGGCTGTGATGTCCTTCGTGCAGGTTCGAGTCCTGCCTCCTTAACAACGAGAGTACCAAGCGTGAGTTGGGCAAACAGTGAAAATCCTATTAATGAGAATCAATAGGTAAAAAATCCTACCCGTGGGAAGGTAGGTAAAATCAGCATCAAAAGTGAAGCTTACGTAAGAGATGTCTTATGTAGGTTTTACCTTTGGTCGATAAAAGAAAGAAAAATGAGCAAAGAAAAAAAACACATCTCTCAAAGACTACTTGAACAATATGCAGAGTGGTTTCATGCAGAAAAGCAAGACAAACAGTTTGGAGACAGACAAGAAGAACCAACCATTCAAGAGTTCATAACGCACTACGCGATAACAGAAGACATCAATGATTTTATTAGAGCAGCGGATGCGCTAAACAATATTGGTCTATACATACAATTAGATGGTAAACCATAAAAAAGTTTATTGCACCTTCTTTAATTTAGACAGTTCAGACCACATTCTGTGTACCAATTGTGGACAGCTTGCTGTAGACATTCATCATATATTTCCGCGGGGAATGGGTGGTTCGTATAAAGACTACATAGAAAACCTTGTAGCACTGTGTAGGAACTGTCACGATAAGGCAGAGTCAAGTTCATATTTTAACAAACAAGTTAGAATTAAACATTTACAAAAACTTCTATTTAAGCTGGAATCAGAGGTTTAAATCCTCCTCTTCGCTTACGTTCTGCACTATGGCTAAATATATAAATGGCACATATACGTGTAGTTCGTTAGCTTGGTGGACTTCATTAGCTTCGAAAGTTCGAAAGCCAAATAAAACTCCCCAGTAAACACCAAGTTCGATAGTTATTCTTCCGAATATAAATTGAATTAATTCTTGCATTAGTATGTAGTTAATAGGTTTAATACGTCATCTATAGCTTTATGTCTATGATTATCTTCAAGGATAACCTTATATACATGAGAGCTATCTTTTATTTTAGATACATCATGTATTGCAGAGTAGTTAACGTCTTTTAGGTCAACTTGCTGATTATCTCCGCAAAATATCATTATAGAGTTTTTACCTAACCTACCAAGAGCCATTCTAAACTGAGCCTTAGTTAGGTTTTGGAATTCATCTATAATGACTACAGAGTTTTCAAAGGTTCTACCCCTGAAGTGAGATAAGGAAACGAGTTCCACTTCACCTAGCTCCACCATTTTGTCTATCTTACTTTCTTTATTATATACCTTTCGCATATTAGACATGATGGGTACTAACCAGGGTTCTAGCTTTTCCTTTTCTGTTCCTGGCAAAAACCCGTTGTCTTCTGTTGCTATCGTAGGTCGCGTGATAACTATCTTGTTATATTGACGCTTAAAGAATTGGTCAAGAGCAATCTGTACTGCGAGTAGAGTCTTACCACTACCCGCCTTACCTACCACGAAACTATAAGCGTGATTAAGTATCTCGCCCTTAGCTGACTTTTGCTCTTCCGATAATGTTATACTAAACTTAACATTATTCTTCGGGGGCTTCTTCTGTTTGTTTTCCATTTTTTACAGGAACGTTATAGTAATACTCACACTGCATTCCGTTAGTCTTGTGCCATACAAATGCGTGCGCTCGTTTAACGGTGGATAAATATCCACTATCATCATGCCACTGGTCAGTAGGCGACATACTTCCGAGATGCCTAACAGCAATCCCATTCAACTCTTCTACTTGACCCATTATATTCGTTTTAAGGCTATGTAGATGCCCTCTATGGACTTCAATGTGCCTTACACTACTCCAAACCTCTCTAAATCTTTGAGAGATGACAGACGCAAGATTCTTATAACTCTTAACTCTGTTACCGTGGTCGAAGATAAGTAAACATTCTCCGTATTTATAGCCCTTCATTAAAGGCCTGCTATTATCAACTGTAATGTGCTCAGTATTTTCATATATAGCTTCTAAAGCGTCTCCCATATGTAACATAGACTCCTCGTCATGATTACCAGGGATTACCACCACCCTAACAGGAGCTTGATGAGCTAAAGCGTTTATACACTCTACAAGTAATTTTCTACCGAACCTATATGCTTCGTATGCAGAAACGGTATTCGACTGAGGTGTTCCTTTAGTAGTAGAAGGAAACGGATTAGTTTTATCTATGTTTAAGAAATCATTACCAACAACAAAAACTATTTCTTCGATTCTGAATCCTCTAGCCCTTTCAAAAAGGGAACGAAGAGCAGCATGAAGCCTTTCCCGAGCCAGAGCCAGAGAGTAACCGTCATTATCAATGCCCAACTTACCAAGATGCAAGTCGTATGCCCCAATTTCGAGCAAATAACCTTCCTCACCCGCTTGTTTAGGCTTAAAATCTGGTTTAATAGAGTATGTTTGGAATGCTTCAAATAAATCTTCTTTTAAATCTTCCTTTAATTTACTTAAATTTTTCCATATATCTACCTTCTTAAACTTAGCCTTGGTTCTGTACATAGTAACCGTTATAGGTTTTCTATCATTGTCAAAACCAGTTACTTCGTATGTACCTATATCAAACCAATCTACTTCCCAGGTTTCTAGGTCAACACTGCAGTTATTTACTAAATCGTCAAGAGACTTCACTCTTTTACTATCCTCTACGGATATAGTCAACGAGTCTTTCTTCTCATTTGTGACTATTTTCTCATTCGGTATCTCCGACGATGAGTATGACGCTACTTTTAATTCCTCATCGAAAGCTGCTCTTAGCTTTCTTGCCTGACTTCTTACGCCTTCATAAGTAGTGTTAAATAACTCTGCTGTATAAGCGTAATCCCCCCTTAATTTCTCTGGATTTTTTAATAGATAAGCGCGTAGCTCATCATTCTTACTTTTTTCCACGATTTCTTGCTCTGTTTTTAGTTTGACTTTCTTTAACTAGTCTCCCATTTTTTTTGTGAGACATATCTTTACCGTCTTTATTACCATATGTACCTGCTTTACGGTTTTTAGCGTTTAATTCTGCTCTATACTTTTTACGTTCAGGTGTAGAATGATACTTTTTATCATAAGCTTGCTTTTTTTTACGTGCTTTAGGGTTTGCAGCGTAGTATTTTGCACTTCTGCTTTTTCCCTTTCCATTGCCAGCTAAAGTATTTCTAGACATTACATAATATTTTTAGGTTTAACTCCTATATCCTCCAACCAGGCTCTTACACGCAACCCAGAGTTTGTATCAAAAAAAAGTGATGAACACCCTACTTTTAGATTTTGATTATATAGTAGGTGGTACATCACTATGTGTTCTAAGCTGTCATATTGCTTCCAAGTAGCCGTGTCAGAAACGTTGCCATCTTCTAGACCTCCCATATAAGCTACATGCTTGTAGGTGTCATTACTCGTTGGGTGTTTCGGACTATCTACTTTATATATCGAAAGCTGTCCATTGAAATGGATTATATCGCAAGATACTAATAAATTATAATCCCTTTTGTCTACCATTTTACTCTTTTCAGAAGAGGTAGAATGAATAATTAAATAGTCAATCATTTGCTTTTTGTCTGTATGAGCTTCTCAAGGTATACAGCTAAATCCATAGCCTCCTCCTGAGCGTGTTTCAGCCACTCTAGCTCACTCAAATCAGTTCGCTCCATCGTAGTGCCATACTTTTTTTTGCCCAGCTCTGCTCGCTTTAAAATCTTAAAACAAACATCCTCCTCTATCTCACTCATTGTTACTTTTTGTGTGACCCCCCAAAAAAGAAGTCAATTATTGTGTTTACTTTACTACTCATAGCTCCGAATACTGTACTGATAAAACCAATTTCGTAATCGGAAAGCTCTATAGTATTAAGCACAAAGTACTTAAACATAGTGTAAGATAGGAAAAAATATGCAACTGTGAAGATAACTGCTAATAATTTTTGTATAATCGCATCATCTTTATATACCGCTCTCGCACTTTCTCGGTCTTCCACTTCGAGGGCAAACATATCTTTTTCATGATTTTTAACAACTTTTTCAAATTGTTGCTTAAGTTGAATTCTTTCTTCATCTGTAGTTACAACCTCATCTATAATTGTAGAGGCTTGCCCTACGAGGCTTTTTATAATGTTCTTAATCATATCGTAGCGTATTTATATCTAGTATCACCCTCTTCATCTTTATAGGCTTTTAGAATTTGTTTGCGATTCTTACCCTCCTTAAAGGATATGTGTATCCAAGAGAAATCAAACTCATTTATCATTTGGTCAAACTCTATCTTATTTGATATAACCCAATCATAAATTTCTTTATTATTCATTTTACCATCTTGCCAAAACTGAACATCCAAAGCCTCACCTTTGCAGTGCTGACTTTTCCTACTGCCTCCAATAGTGCGATTAAGTTCAGGATTCCTGTAGCCAGAGCTGATACGAATAGGCCCAAGAGCATTACGCATAGGCTGTAAAACACTTGTAATAAGAGTTTGAATATTTTGCAAATGCTTTTTACTAGGTTCATTTTTAATTCCTAATCTTTTTGCAGTATTGCTGTGTGTTATCTCAGCAAGTGTAAAATTCTTACTTAACTTCATTAGTTGTATTTTTTGTTGCCAAATTCCTTTTTAATGATGTTATAATAATAAATATAACTAACTACTACCGTAGTTAAAACTGCAGATGAGCAAATAGTAATCATTGTTTTTAGTTTGTTTGTAGATGATTATGTAGTGATTTATTCGTAAAGCTTTTGTTTGATTAGCTTAATATCATCTTTGATTTCTGAAACATCTTCTTGAGTGGCCATTATTGTTTGCCTAATCAACTTATCCTTCATGTCAAACTCAACCCTTGTTATTTCTGGGTCGGCTGGCTTTGGAAGAGTCCTAGCCTCAGCTATATCAGCTTGTAGCGAAAACCACATACCGACTAAAGTGAATACTAAAGCTACTAAAGTAGCTACAGCTCTAAGGCTTACGTTATAACTTGTTTCTTCATTTAATTCCTGAGCCATATCATGTATTCTAATTTTCTATATAATAACTACTTAGCTCTCTTTGCTTAACAAATATAATGAATTAATCTTTATTAATTTTAAACCTACCGTACATCCAGGTTTTAACGTCGTCATCCTTCTCTAACACTAGCTTGTGTTGGTAAGAGCCAGGAAGAATGCTTAAGTTCGTAGGAGTGAATTTAATAGTAATTTTACCCGTATTGTCGTATGCACCACCGCCTGTTGCAGTAATACCAGAGCTTCCGTTCTTTGTTATATAAGTTTCTGCATCGTCAAAAACAGTATGTTCTATAGTGTATCCTGTTAAGTCAAAAGCAGCTCCTGAAGCGTCTGTAATAACTAAATTAATAGTAGCAGAGTTATTTTCTCTAGTTACTATTTCTATTTTCTGTGCAATATCTGTACTTATTGTTGCCATAATCTATGTTATTGTTCCTGAAGCTGTTGCTATAGGTTGATTTAAATCCCATTCGACAACTACTGATACATAATAATTCTGAGAACCATTCATATCTGCGCTGTCTTGTACTGATAAAATAACTGTATCCCCAGCCTCCCAATGTTCAGCGTCACTAAACACGAAGTGATGACCTATGTAGTCATCAGAAGATGATACGCTAATAGCCTCCGATTCTTGCATCGAAGTTGGCTGCTGGAATCCTGGAGAAGTTTTATATACTTTAAATGTTCTTGTTACTGTATTACCAACAGAGCCTTGACGAACAGATACAGAGACAACTCGACCATTGTAAGGGGCTGTCATTTTAATATCAGGGTCTGTATAAGTATTTGTTGAGTATTCATATTGGTCTTGCCAAGACAGGTAATGCTCAGTAGTACCTATATCATCATAAAAGTTCATTGTATAAACTTGTTTCTGCTTTCCTACAATACTACCTGAAGCTTTAATGTCACCAGTAACATCTAGCTTTACGGTTGGCGCAGTATTTCCTACACCGACATCTCCATTATCACGCTCAATAAATAGAGCTGACGTTCCCCCAGAACTATCTTCGTGTCTTAATACATTTAATCCGTGTAAGCTGTCAACACCATCCTGGGATTGAATTGTAAATCCATAAGTATCCGCGTTATGCTTAAGCTTAAGGCCTAGGCGGTGGTCGTCAGTATCTCCAGCTGCAGACATCTGTATAAAGCTGTCGGAAACCAACTGAAAATCAGCTATTTCTACAACCTCAGTATTGCGAGTACTTCTAATTGAAGCCCCACCATCTAGTTGTAGGTTTCCAGATTCATCTATGCTCGCAATCTCAGTAACTCCTCCACTGCCTCCATTATTAAATGTAAACTTTTGACTTGTTTCGTTATTATCAGAATCTACAACAAAGTCTAAACTTCCTTTAGACGAAACGGTCATATTAACATCAGTCCTAGAACCTAGAAGGTTTGTCCTTACAGCCTCATCAACCTCTAAATTTCCCTCTACATCTGTGTCTGCGTCTAATATTATTTTAGAAACAGCGACAACACTTATCGAGTTAGGCGCGCTAGACGTTATATACTCTCCATTGCCAGCTCCAGCTAAATATAATATACCTGTTGCATTTATATTAACGTCATCACCTAACGTTAGGTCATCAGTAATTTCAAGGTCTGTTACTGTGAGCTTATTAGATATTGTTGTGTCGCCTGCTGAGTCGAATGTTATACAAGTTGTACCATCGTTATCTTTAATCTCATTACCTGATACAGTTAAGTCTCCGTCTATTTGAAGATTACCTGACTGGTCAAGATTAGCTATTTCTGTAGACACCCCATAAGCGCCACCATCTCTGAATGAAAATGATTGGCCTGTTTCGTTGTCATCATCATCTAGAGTAAATGAAATATTACCACCAGCTTTTAATTCAAAATCTGTATTATCATACCCACTAACTGTATTGGTAAAGAAGTTTTCAGGAGCTTTTAAAACGCTGTTAGAGGTATCTATCATTACGGTTCCAGCAGACGATTTTATGGTATTACCATCAAGCTTTAAATCTCCATCTATAGTAATGTTTCCTGCTCCCTCTATTGCTGCGGCTACAGTTGTAGTTTGAGCCACGTTAGAAGCATTTCCTAAAAATATATTACCACTATCTAAGTTAGGTACATCATTAGTCCTACCAATAGCAGAAACCAACATACCTTGGCATGTACTACCGTTAGTTTTTAAAACTATACCAACGTTCTGTATAAGAGAGGATTCCCCTGTAGGTTTAGTTTGAGATAGGCTACCATTATCTTGTATGTACAAGTTATCACCTACAGCTAAAGAAATAAACCCAGAAATGTTTGTGTTGTATATACCAGATACTACAGCAAAGTTATCTTTAGTAGAGGTAGTATTCATTTCTGAGTGAGCTATACCTATGCAAGGCATTTTTGCAGAATCGTTAGCATCACAAACACCAACCAATATTCTGTTACTACCACCTATCTCGCCTTTACTATATAGTGGTTGACCTGCTGAAATAGTAGAGCCCTCATCGTTTCGTACTTGTATATGTATCTTTTCTCCATGCCCCCATACAGCATCTCCATCATTCATTACCAACACCTCAGTTTCTCCTGGAGTGTCGCTAGATAAGTTAAGATGGTTTATTGTAGCGGTAGACTGTATATCGTTATCCCACCTGTAATGTTCTTCAGCCACAAAGTTAGTAGCTGCATCGTGGTCAACAACAAAGTCCATGTTACCGTTATCGTCATCATAGGTAATAGCAATACCAGTTTTAGTTCCACCTGTTGCTACAAGAGGACCTGCAATGTCTTGTATCTCTTCTGCTGTTTGGTCAGCTGTTGCCCCTACTTCTATGCCGTCTAACTTTGTGTGGTCCGCATCAGTAAATACCTGCGAGTCAAACGCTAAATCTACAAGGGTTCTAACCTCTGCAGCAGTTTGGTCAGCAGTAGCGTTAGCTTCTACTCCATCAAGCTTAGACTTCATTGTGTCAAGGTCTAAGTTTTGTGTAATAGTTAAGTACCCAACTTTAGTAGAATCAGACGTGGGGTAGCCAGCTTTCGCAGTATTAGCTGCTACATCAGTTGATAAGTCTACACCATCCACAGTACCACTTAATGTAAGGTTTCCGTTTTGGTCTAGACCCGCTACCACAGTTCCGCTAGTATTAACAAATTCTAGATTTTGATGAAACTTTAGGTGCATTTCATTGTCATCTGGCCCTTCATATACACCAGGACTTGCTCCTAAATTCTTATAACCATTTGTTGTAAGTACACCAGTTAAAGTAAGGTTGTTTACTATTACAGTACCATCAATAGTTCCTAATTGAAAGTTCTCCTTTACTAATGTGTTGTTTTGAATCTTAGAAGAATCAATAGTTTTATCGGCAATACTAGTTCTAGTTATTATACCAGACTCTATCAGTTCTTCATTAATTGCGTTAGGCGCTATATGAGCTGACGTAATAGCGTCGTCTGCTATCTTATCTGAAGTAACCGAGTCGTTACCCAGCTTGCTAGTCGTAATAGCGTAATCAGGTATAGCAGAACCATAAACTGAATTTGGAGCTAACTTATCGGCATTGACAGAATTATCATCTAGCTTTGCAGTAGTAACAGCTCCGTCTTGTATATTAGACTCAGTAACTACGTCGCTACCCGCTATAGTTCCTTGCGGCCCTTGAGCCCCTTGCGGCCCAGACTCCCCACTAGCGATAAACTTAATTATAGGACTTACAGAACCTGTTCCTTTAACAGACCCCGCTTCGTTTATAGTTATGTTTACAGTTGGAGAGTCTTTCGCTGCTAGGCTTATATTTAATACCGTATTAGACATTCTATATATCTACAACTTTAAACTTCCCAATCATTACGGTGTTAGTTTCTTCATCACCTGTATGATTTACAAAAAACTTATACTTATATACCCCAGTTCTAATAGTCATTCCTGTTGCTGGAACTTTTACCGTTAACTCACCAGTAGTCACATTAACCACAACCGAATTACTAACCTCTACACCGCTTCCAGTGCCAGAAACAAATGACAAAACCTTTACATCGTTTGCGTCATAAACTTCAAGTTTAGCTTCGTATGGTTGGGCGTCAGATGTTCCAGACAAATTGTATATAGAGCCGTCTGACTTTGTTAATGTAGTTTTTAGATAAAAAGAATCATTTCTCCTAGCTGTTATATCAACTATGGAAGCTATGTCAGCAGATATTTTTGTTGCCATTGTAAAGTTGTTTTAATTTAGTAAATATACGAATTTTATAAAACCTTAATGTAGGGACTTATAAACGTGGTTTCCAACCGTGGTAAACTCATAAAAGTTACCCCTGACTATGTAGGCTTCGCCTGGCATAAAGTGAGTGAAAGCGTAGAAGTCCCACTCAGGTAGAATAGATTGACCGTCTCGATTCTTTATTATCTCTATATTCGCCCTTTTAGACGGAGTTCCTGCAGCGGTAATGAAATCATTTTTCAGGTCAGTAATATGGTCTCCAAAAAGCAGCTTAATATCTATCGGCGCTAAGGTTGGGTTTGACATATACTGCCAAATATAGCCGTTTAATACAGGATTTTCAGAACCATAAATAGAGAGAGCCCAATCAAACTCTTCAATAGAAGTAATAGGGGGGTTGGGCTTTCCAGTAATCTTCATAACACATGGCTTCCTAATCTTTATCTGCAAACCTTCTCCGTTTGCAATACCTTGTATTGCGCTAAACCCCCATTGCGGAAAATAAGATTCACCAGAAGTATTCTTTACTATAGCTATATAATCAATAATCTCCGACTCAGGGATAGGCTCTGCATCTTCTAGGTTTTTGAAAAAAGAATTCATAAAAAACTTTTTACTTCTTGCGCCGACATTATTATATTGAATGGCAGACGGGGTGTAGTTGTAGTACTCTCCTTTATCATCCCCTACAACAACCCTTAAAGACCTTAAGTCTAAAGGAATACTAAAATCAAACCATCCTTCTTCAAGGAATTTTCTAGAGAAAGTTTTATCAACATTTAACGGGTTAGGAAGAATGATAGGGCCATTAGTATCCTCTTGAATATCCCCAACATCAATTACAGGTTCAGTAATTATATCATCTTTACCCGTTGTGTCGCTTATAACTTGCGGGATGTAGTTTTGTTCATTAACCCTTATTAGGGTGAAGTCTAAAAACATAGCCTCTTTGCTTAAAGAAGACTCTTCTACGCCTTTCTTGCTAGCAACAACTAAAGAGATAGTGTCGTAGAAAAACTTCAACAATATTTTTTTAATATGTAAAATCATCACTTCTAAGTAAGGAGTACTTCGGGTTAAGAATTAAATTGTATTTTTCATCTAACCTCATTTCAGTAATAGCTAGGTTCGATAAAAATATAGCAGTAATGTTAGTCTCCCCGCTACCTAAAACTAGTGTAATTGGAATCTCTACATCATAGTGTTCAAAATATATATATGCGTATACGTCTTCATTAGCGTCAAAGCCTGTCTTTCCTGTTACAAGAGTATCATCTATAGGGACGGTTAGAGCAAAGGCGTAATCTTGCTTTAAGAAAGAAGAGGATACAGTCTCTGTTTCAAGATATTTGTTTCCAGACGAATCCTTGAGCCTTAAACTAAAGCTAGACTTGTAGCTTAAAGCCTCTATAGAGGCGTTGTAAACATTCATCAAGTCGTTATGTTGCTCTTCAGTTATGTAATCTTTAAGAGCGCCATTATAAAAAAGAAAAAAGAACTCAGTAAACGTGTGGTCTTTTTTCATGTCAATAAAAACCTCGGGATTGTATGAGCTAAGAACATCTACAATGTTTTCTCTAAGGTTCGACACGTAAGGTAGCTCTGTTACTGAATAATTAAAGAAGTCGTGTATGCAGTTGACAAATATAAGCTTAAAATCTACTTCTGCAAATACTGGGTTCTTTACAATAAGAGCCGCCCCTTCAGTTTTTGTATTGTTATATAGTAAGTTAGGAAGCGCAATCACGTTCTGACTATTTACTATCGCCTCAATAACTCTATCTGTTAAAATTTTCCGTCTGTTAAGTATTACCATTTTAGAAAGTGATTTCGTATTCATCCAACCTAGTACCCATTTTAACCTGATACCCACCCCCCACTTGTAAGTCGCCAATACCGTTAAACGCCCATTCAGGCAAGTAGGCGCGCCCTTCGTTATCCTTTACTATAATCACGTCTTCAACAATTTCGCTGAAAGCATCAATTAAATCTGTAGGGTATAAACCAGGATAGCGTATAAAACACCATCCAGGTTGTAGTTTTATAGTTTCTTTAAACATAGTAGTAGTAACTCCCCCACCCATATCTACTGATTGAGATGCGGGTATACCGTCAAATTTAAGCGAAAATTCAAAGGCCGACTTTACTTGATAACTTTGAGAGGGGTCTATAACTGACAATCCGTTAAAATTCCATTCTGGCAAATATGCATCTCCAGCAGTATCTTTAGCAATAATCATTGAGCCATAATAAGCGGGAAAATAAAAGAATGCGTCGGAGTGAATCCCAGAATAAAGAATATTCCCCGATGAATCTGTCACATCGTGAATATCAAAATCAGTACCCAACACCATTTCTCCTGTGTTCCCTTCTGAATCATTATAAGTTATTTTAGTGACATTATACGAAGGTACAGGGCCAGTATGCATTAAGTTCCATCCAGCGGAAGAAGATTGCGTAGAAGCTTCGTCAGCCTCCTCTCCAGAATAGTCTGGGATACTATCTATAGAGTCAGGCATTACGGTTGAATGTATGACAGTACCTAAATCAATATTTGTACTGAACGACCATGCGTTATCCTGCGGATTGTTTTCAAAAGTAAAGGGTAGGCTGTCGTTTTCTGCACAAGTAATATCAATATTTTTATTTATAAGTACAGTTTTCAAAGGAACAACATGTAATCGGGACAATTCCAATCCATATCCCCATGAGACTGTGCTATCTGAAGATAAAACCTTGTTTGTAGAATCTATACTTAGAGGTGCATATATATCATCTGAAAGGCTGGTATAAGTGTAGTAAAACCTATTATGTGGCCCTGGGAAATAATTTGAGGCAGGCCTCATTATAATAACACCAGCACTAGATAGTTGAAGCCAACTAAACTTATCAAGCCAAGGGTAATACATTTGATTAGTGTTGTAAACACCGTAATTGGTGCACCCCTTCCCGCAATGCCCCCTTTCAGTAGTCCAATAATAAGGAGTGGTGGTAGGGTCGTAAGACAACGTAAAAGCGTTAGGGGCTAAAATATTGTCAGCAATCCTAGTCATCTCTGTCATGTTAACCCTCTCCCAGTTACTTATAGTTTTAGTATAAGGGTCGCCATCTATGTTATACGCTGTCTCAGTCATGGAATAATCGTGAGCTACGTCATAGTAATCGTTTGAACTATTGTGAGCGCTCCACGCTGTAGTTGTGCCGTAAAGTTCGGTAAGGTTTCTAAAGATTTCAACGTCACCATCAGCTCTTATATGATAAATAGTACCCCCTGCCCCTGGAGGAGAATCCCCTATAGCGGCCTTAGGGTCTTTATGCACGTCAGTTTTTGACAAAAAATTAAGATAAGAATCCCCAATACCAAAACCATAATTAACATAGTTACTATGGTGAGGAACATCCCACCCATAAACGCCATGAAGATTCGCAGACCAGACGTAATCAATAAAATCCTCTGCAGATGTTGTGCCAGAATTATGAATTACAGCGCCGTATACTTTAACCCTGTTCTCAATCCCTCCAGAGTCGTTTTCCCCGCGAGAAATCCCATATATGGTAGTCCCGCTTATAGGTTGATATGAGTCACCGTGTTGATACTTCATTACTGTATAGTTAATAATCCCCCAAAAGGGACTCCGCTTATAGACATTATTGTTTGAGATTCCTGATGGTCTATATCGGATGTTGTATAATCATAAATACCGTGTATTGGATTCGTTAACTCTCCGCTTTCTCCTATAGAAGAAAACGTATACCCTACTACTAGTTCCGCTCTGTAAAAATCTACCCTTCTATTAAATGGGGTAAATAGAATAGGGAAAAAAAAGGTGTCTCCTTCTGGTATAATAAACTGCGTAGGAAAGTTATAATTTTTTCTAAAGCCAGCTACACCTATATTGAAGTAGCTTTGATTCCCAGGTTTATACGTATAATGGCTGGGGTACGGTATCGCTTTTGTCGAAGCCGCCCCAAAAAAAGCGCTTGAATTCCAACTTAGTATTTCGCTTGGATTATACTTAAAAGAAAAAACGAAATTATAGTAGTTGTCATCTTCCTGTGGATTACTTATCAAATTCCTAATATATAAATAACTAATTACCACAGGAACGTTTCCATCATTCTTAATACCACATTGAGTAGTCCTACCTTCATGAATCTCTCCATTAGGCCAAAAAGAACCCGATATAGTTTCTATAACGAAAGCCATAAGCCTAACCTACTGATATATTCCCTAAATCTATAATCGTTCCGTTTGAAATTTCATCCGACTCAGAGTCTACAACAGTGATTTCAGCCAATGTATCAACCTGCACTCCTACCAAGTATTTAGATACTCTAAGCCTTTTATGCGCATTATGTCTTTGGCCGACGTATTGAGGTACGCTATTGTCATTATCGTTATTATAATGAGCATATCTACTATCGTAATCATTAACATAGTAAGAGACAAGAACCTGAGCGTAATACATACCGTTATCATATGAAGAAGTTCCTGTAGGAGTCAATTCAAACACAACATCTATATAGTTTTGATGGCCTAAATCTCGACCACCTGTAATGTGTATAGTAGAGCCAGTCTTAACTCCGTGATTACTATCGCTTTCTCTAGTAAATCTATCATTCTCCACTTGAGGCTCTACAACCATTGACCTCTCGTTAGAGTTGTTGGTAGGATGTTTGGCTGAAAAATTACTAGTAACTTGATAGCTGTTGTTATTTTCTAAGTAATGCCAAGTCGCAGACATAGAGGCAACACCGCTATCGTCATATGCTCTGAACTGTGGAAAAACAACAACGTCACTATTATACCCAATCCCTTCAGTTTGGTCGTCATTCTTCCAAACCTCAACTAAATCTTCTTGGTCTCCGTGGTATCTACCCTTGGAAACACCCCAGGTAGGAGTTGCGCTATTGTCGGGGTCTGGTACATAATCAGCAAAAACCTGCGTAGTATTGTCGTTAGGGTCGTAAGACTTAGGAAGCAATGCTTCTGCAGTAGCTTGGTATCTAAACTCATTACTACTAGCTCTGTTAGCTACTTCAAAGCTTTTAGTTTTACACTCAACATTGTGTATGAAGATAGGATAGTCTCCCGTGTTATCCATATACAAACGACCCGCAGCTCTAAACTTACCAACTGAAGCATCATAACCAGCTGCAGGCATCTTAAACCAATAATCACAAACATCTTCGTACCATCTTTTTTCGCCATCACCCGACTTACCATATCTCTTCCAATCGCGAAGGCTGTGGTCAACCACTCCTTTAGATGAAGAAGATGCGTTATTAAGCCATCTACCAGTATCAAAGTCCCACTGATGCGGTCTTAATATAGACACAATACCAGCGCCATACCATTGCCCTTCATTAGCCATAACGTCGCTTACACTCCATCCAGATTCATATATACCAGCCACCTTGTCGCCAGAAGGCCCTACATCTACCCAACCTTGGTCAGTATCCGCTTGCATATTTTGGTCTGCAGCTGTAGCTCCAGCAGGATACCAGTCATCAGGATTATCCAGCTTAACCTTCTCCATATTCATAGAATACTCGCGCTGGTTATAAGTAGAAGCTGCTGCGTCGTAAAACAACTTCACCTTTGTATTAGGCTGGGTGTTCGCGACTTTCGTCTTAACACCGTCACCAATACCAGCTAATAGTCTAAGATAAGACCATTCTGGCCAGAAACACATCTTATATTTAGGAGAGCCATCACCAGATTGAGTCCCAATATACTGAAAAAGACCATCAGCTTCGTTGTATTTAAGTGTATAGTCTGTATTATACAACCCATAATCACCCTCACCAAGTGGATTAACATGCATCCCGTATGAATTCGCCAGGTCGCTACTAGGGTACATATCGCTAGGGAAGAAATCTGTTTTTGGACTGACGCTATAGTGTAGCCCTAGCATATTCCCGTGGTTGCCACCGCTATTAAACATGTCTGTGGCATCATATTCACCAATAGCAGTTCCGCTGTAAGATTGATATACTTGAGAATGTTGAGTAATGTCACCACCTGTCGAGTACTGAGAAGGACTTGCACTCCCTCCCCTGCTAGATACTAGAGAGTTATCATGCAGATTGAAACTAGGAATGGTAAACGGGTCACCCGTAACACTCCCTTCGTACCAATAATTATACCTTAAAAAAACATTTAAAGGAACAGTGCGTAGCCGAGAAAGAGGTTTTGTAGTGGACGAAGACGCAATTCGAGGGGATGACGTATTGCTTGGTGGGGCAGCTTCAACATTAAAAGCTCTTTGACGTAGCTTTAAAGAGCCGTTTTTCGTGTCTTTCCATACGTTACATTGAGACTGACTAAAAGTTAAAACATAATAAAACCCTAGACGAACACCAAATTGGAAAAATATATCGTCAGCGTTTACATCTGCGAATTCGGTATTTTCTATTCTACCAATTATGTACGCACCAGTCTTCGCTACATTGTTTAACCCTCCAGCGTGAAGATTGAGATTGTGATTATCACCCGAAATCGCTATATTACTAGGGTGGTTCTTGAAGAACTCATTACTCCCAAGGGAGAAGTTTTTATATATCGCAAGGCCTGTTTGCGTACCAGCAGATGTAAATGGGCTACTTGTGTTAGAATTTGAAGCGCATTCAGCTAAATACCAAGTAACGTTGAACGGGTGTAGAAAAGCGCTATAAAGGTCGTTCCCAGAGGAGGCATTAAGACCTGCGGTAACAGTATTAGTTACGTCTTCAGTAGTTACCGAGGTGTTTGTTTGGGGTCTCATTAACCCAGCACTAAACCACCGATAATTAAAGTTACCAGGCTGTTCGCTAAAATCGTAAAACTTTATTGTTTTATTGGTAGTCCCGTAATCGTAACCAGTTGGAAACACCCCTATATCAAACACGTCACCTTCTCCAATTAAATGAGTGTTCGGTGAAGAAAAAGAATCTGGAGAAGTACCCGCTCCTTTAGTAGCCGTACCAACTACTCCGTAATAACTAAGTTCATTAATCACTCTCCCCTCGAAGTTTATAACCATGTCTGTATCGTTATTTCTTATATACAGTTGAGGGACTTCTCCGCTAACCTCTAAATTAGAAGCAGCACTAATAGGCGTGAACTTAACTAAAAAACTACAGTATTGATTATACCCCAAGTTGTTTTCTATTATATCGCTAGTTTTGTATATAGGAATTAAATAGCTAGAACTGTTTGCGTTAATGCCGCTAGCAGCCGTATTCCCTATAGAGCCGTTATGCCCTATGTAGGCTGAAGCCCCTGAAGACGAAGTGGGTGCAGATGAAGCTCCTGTTCCTGTATTTGTTATACTTGCGGGAAGTATAGCTTTGTTGTCGCTATCAAAACCTAGAACTAAATTACTAGTACCTTCAGCTACAGGGTCTATATCAAAGTGCCTATCAAAAGAATCATTACCTACAATGCTAGATATGTTCAGTTCTGATGAGGTATCAACGTGGGTGTTCTTAATAATAAAAAGCAAAAACAAAGACTCTGTTCCGTTATCGTCCTCGAATTTATATATATCAAAGCCATCGCCTTGAGCAGAGCTCAAGTATAGCTTAGTATTATCGTTAGAAACTGTGCCGCTTGCAGTGTCAAAATATGGGTAAAATGCCATAATTATTATTTTTAATTATTGTTGCTATTTATTTGTATAAACGTAGAATCAGGTTGAAACCAAATTCTTTTTTTACTTTCTGTATTAGGAACGCACATACCAACTGCGCGAACCCACCCCCCAGCACTTACCTCTGAAGGCGTTATATGAAACCTATTGTTGTGGTCTATATACAAAGTTCTACCAGGCGTCCATTGAGATATTTTAGAGTCAGGTAAATCGAAATACCCTCTGCTAATTAAAATTAAATCATCACCTTCATGGCTTAAGAATATATAAAGGGTGTTAAAAGCTCCTGTATAAACATCAGACGTATTTACTAATTTACATTTAGTATTCCAACTATTATACCCTATATCTTCCACTAACGTTACTATGTCACCAGATTCAAGGCTACTAGTCCCCGAGTCAACAAAATTTTCAAACAAATGTTTAAACGAGTTTAAATCCTTATACAAATCGTTCTCAGGAAGAGTTCCTAGCGTTATATCCAAGCAGGGTGAAGCGCTTAAACTAGTACTTGTAGCTGGAGTTTCAACCGTAAAATCATAATCTACAACACCGCTATCCGCAGCAATTACTTTGTTAGGTGGTGCTGGAACTACATACTCAGAATTAACAACACCAACCTTAAAAGCTACCCCTTCTGGATAGCCACTTATCTGCAAATTAGTTTTCGCACTGTCAACCGATATTTGTATAATATCCGACATTAAGCTTGAGTAATATCCGCATTTAATATAAACTTTCCGTAAAGCCATGTAGTAAACTCAGCATCAGAATCTACCGTTGCTGTACCACTATCTTTTTTTCTAATCTGCAAATCATACTTATAAGTTCCAGATTGGAAGTCCATATACTCGTGAGGTATAGTTATAGTGGCTGCTTGATTCGAAGTACCCGCAGTGTCTTGAGCTTGAAGATATATCCCCATACTTTCATCAGTAGCGCTCACCCCAGACCAATGCCCTGCAGAGCTACTGCTAGGAGCTATGTTTACAGGGTGAATAGTGTCATTTGTAGGAGTAACATCCCTCCAGTAATAACTATATATGTTTAAAACATTATCGCCAGAACTATTTATAATAGTCATTTTTGCTTGATAAATCGGATATGAAGTATCAAACGTTCCACTCATATTAATGTTGCCATCACCATCTTTAACTTGTAATGAAAGCTGAAACGAATCGTTTCTTCTTGCCGTGATGTTTAATTCCTTTGCTATATCAGCCTTTAAAGTATCTGCCATTATCTTATGTTTTATACAAATATACTAAATTATCTAAGAGACCTTTTCTTTTTCTCTTTTCGTTGAAGCGGTAATCTAGCTGGACTCGGTAAGAGTTGAGCTAAATTTGCTACATACTTTTTATCACCCTTTCTACCGTATTTAGATTCACGGCTATACTCAGTGCCTTTAACGGCGTGGAATACAGAAAGGTTAAGATTTTTAAACGTATTTAAAGCAGGGACATTAGCCATATACGTTAACTTAGGAGCGTTAACAACCAATAGCATATCTCCTAATAACTTTTCCATAAACTCTATTCCAGCAACATCTTTCTCGTCGTCATCCATAAACATAGACGACATACCTAAAAGCATCGCTACAATCATTACGCCGTGAGTACCTCTCCAGTATCGCATTACTGCGTCTTGCTGGTGCTTAGGAAGCTTTTTAAGCTCTTTATTCCACTTGGTTACATCAAACTGCTTACCCTCATCTTTAAGCTTTGTAAGGAAGTCTGCTGCAGCCGTATAAGAACCCATTCTAAGGCTACCTAAATCATCAATATCTTCCTGACCAAATCTATCTTTCAGGAATGTTGGAAACCATCTCTTAAACTGCATAGTCGCATTAGATAAAGCATACAGCTGTATCATACGAGCATCAGTCTCAGAGTAACCACGACCCTGTACGTTAATCACATCTCGTTCTAATCTAGCCAATTCTAATTGCGTAAGACCGACAGAACCCTCGTGCTTCTTCAAGTCGCCATTAGCGTCTACATAATAAGAGTTCCATTGCTCTTCAGTTAAAGCACCTAAGAATGCTGCTTGCTGAATCCAGTTCTCCGCAAGAATCATTGGGGCAAATATTAGAGAGCTTAATGAACTACCTCCCACACCTTCAGCAATTTCGTCAGCACGGTATGTAAGAATTCCAAACTCCTCAATCATCTTACGAGCCTTCTTCATCTTTTGAGGGTCATAGCCCTTAGTGTTGCTTATACCCCAGAATCTTTTTTCACCCAGCAATGTATTAGTACCACCCATCTGTCTATAGGCGTTAAACTTACCAATAGCAACGTTACCGATAGCTGCAGGTACGTTTAAACCAAGAGCAATATACATCGTCCAATTAACAAAGAAGTTGGTAACTTTAGCTTCTGACTCAAAGTCACTAAACGTAAAGTTTCTTTCTTTACTTATTAAACCTCGCTTCACAACTTTTTGTAGGTAGTTGATGGCGTTTTTGTTTTTTCCAGCACCATATTGTACAGTAGGTTCGAATACTTTACCTCCGCCTAATTGTGCGATAGCCGCATCTACCTCTTGTTTTTTATCCTCAAAACCAGAGAAAGCCATTCTATCTCCTTCCAACTCTTCTCTTGTAGGTTGAATAGATTGAAATTCTCTATCGTCTCCTGCCCAAGACAAGTGGTGATACTCTTTACCGTCATAGTAGGTGTTACCGTGTTGGAACATAAATTTAGAAACATACTCTCTTAATGCTCTGTGCATGTTGTTAGTCCCCAAATACGCCGAAGTCATGGAACGTTTAGCGTTAAACCTGTTCATAGATTCTTCCGACTCCATAGCCATGACATCATTTATCTTAGAGTCAATAGATACTTTATTGTCTAACGCATCTTTATTATCTTTTAAGTGCTGTTTAGCTTTTTCTTTAATCCTCATTAAGCCTTCTATACGCTTAACATCAGAAACCGTCTTCTTTTGAGTGGTGCGCTCTACCTCTTTTTCCAACTCTACCTCAGTAAAGTTCTGGTCTGAACCATACATGTAGATAGACTTCCAGCTAAAGTAATCTAAAGTCTCTGACTCTCCCGTGATAGGGTTGACGTCAGTTATCATTATATCAGCTAAGTCATGGTCTCCTCTAAACATTTGGTAGTATACACCAAACAAACCTCTTTTGTGTAATGTCTCCCATCGGGAAGAAGTTACAGAAGGTATATAACCTGTTCCTCTTGTCTTTCCGTACAAACCTTTGGCTTGAATTAGCCCTGCGTAGAAGCCAGTATATTTTACATACATTTCTAAGTAGTCTTTTTCAGCCTCATTAAGAACCTTGTAGGCTTTAGAATTCTTGTTAATTCTACCTACAAACTCGCCACCTTCATATACAAGGGATTTCTTTATTCTAATATCAGAAACATCTCTATATTTAACGTTTCCTTTTTTATCTACAATCTTTCGTAAACCAGTGCGCTCATCTAGTAGATTGCCAAACAGCCTTTTAGAGATACCCCTAGTACCCATAGGCATATAATTCAACCACAAGTTAGCGGCTTTAGCCTTAGTAGAGTTTTCGTAGTTAGCCTCATATAAAGCCTTCAGCTTAGAGTTCATCTCCTTTGTGATAAGGTGTATATTTCTTGTATAAGCCATATGCGTAAGCTTCATGTTTTTGTTTATATACGCAATAGCAGGCTTACCTCTACCAAAATCTCCTGGAGACAACCACATGTTTAATTGACTAATATCTTTAGCCCTTCGCTCTTCAGTGATTGTATCTAGGAAGTCTTTACCATTCTGCACACCCCAATCAAACATTTGCTTATTCGCTATATGATTCCCAAAGTTATACTCTAAATAACGTCTTAAAGGGTCGGCAGCCAAAGGGTCTATGTTGCCATAATCTTTCGTAGTTTCTGTTGGTAAAACAACAGCACCCTCTTTTACATCTACCGAAACTATGTCATGAGTAAGCTTGTCGCTGTACTCGATAAACAAGGCTTGAGCTTCTTTAAATTTAGCTTCAAGCTTCTCTTTGTTTTCTAAATCAAAAACATAATTAGCATTTTCAATATCGCCAGACTCTCGTAGCTCTTCGTAAAACTGTTTTACTTTCTCTACCGAATACCTGTAAGCTTCATACTTAGCCTGTAACTCTTGCTGATACACTTCACTTACATCCTTATAATTTACACCTTCTGGTAAGCTTTTCTTAAAGTATTTCTCAGCAGACATAGTTTCCCCAACTCCTTGATAGTCTGTGTTAGGGTATTCGTAAATAGGAATCTTTAAATACTGCTTGCCATCAGTCTCTATTTCCATAGAGTTATTCGCTTGTGGTTGGGCTTTCTTCATAGCCTCACCAAATACAGCCAACATTGCCGTTTCCTTAACACCACTATAAATTTTAAGCGGAGTTTTTGTCATTGCTTCATCCCCTCTTTGTAGGGTAAATCTATCAGACTTCCAGTGAGAGTCTTCTATGGTGTGTACGGTATTAACGCCGCTCGAACCTAAAGTCTCCCCCTCTATCTTAAAAAGACCGTTAGGCTCTAAATTACCATCCCACCCATATAAAGCTAAATAAGACATAACAGCAATACGTCGAGCGTTTACTATATTATCCTCTTTTGGATTGTTTAATAAAGCCCAATTATAATCTTTGTTCTTCAACATATAAGAGCTAATATCCTCATCGAAAGAACCTTTCTCTTGAGCAGTCTTACTCACGTTGTTTATCTTACTAATCTTTTCTTGACTAAAGAAAGGTGATATAGAGTTACCATTACTCCCCCAACCTGTAGTTAAGAAATCATAAGCAACAAAGAAATTCTGAATATCAGCAGGTAACTTTTTAAAGTCAGACTGAATAACGCGAACTTGTTGAGTAAAGTCTAATTCACTTCCAATAAATTCCATGTTAGGCTTAAAGCGAACAACCTTAATTCTTTGAGGTCTACCGTCAATCATAACAAACTCATTGTTTGTCACAGAGTTTAATGATGCCACAAACATGTTAGGTCTATCTCCAACCATTTGATTATTAGATAGCCAAGTGTTTACAGCTTGAGTTATAAGCCCGTATTGCTGCTCTCTTGTCATGTTGATAAACACTTCAAGTGAGTACATATCAGACAGCATATATTCCGCATTTCTATATATACCAAATAACCCAGCTCCAACATCTATATTAGAATGAACCGCCATACGCATAACGTTCATAGCTTTAGCCATATTTAAGTTTACATCCTTTCTATCAGACAAACCTTCTGCGTCTTCATGGTTTTTAAAGATAGAGGTAGAGTGTACTTTTTGTATAACTTTCTTACCACCTTTAATTACAAGCCTTCCTTTTTTATCCTTAAGATATTGAGTGTTTTCTTCCGCAGCCAGTATACCATCTTTGTTAAGTAACTTAGTATCGTCTACAGAGCCTATCAAGCCTTCTTTATATCCGTTTGAATAGTAAGGGTCTTCGGAAAAGTACTTATTTATAATAGCAAGGTTAACCTCTTTGTTTCTACTGTAGAAAGCGTTACCAACCCCTAAGTTGTTTCCAATACCCGCAAAGTCCCCTTCACCAGAGTATGTTTGCCTTTTCAAAGCCTGCATAGCCTTTTGGTGAGCAACTAACCCTGTTAGAGGGTCTGCTTCAAAAGACTTATCCAGGCTTACAAAATGACTTAAATTAAATATATCTGAACTTACTGAATTAAGAGCGATATACATTGCCATAAATTCAGCCCGCCCTGCGCTATCTATATCAAAAGATATTTGACCGTCAACATTATAGGTGTCAGTTATAAGCTTTTTGATAGAATCTTTTTTATTAGCGCCAACCAAAGCTTTGTATTGCGACTCCACTAAACCTGTAGATTCGTAAATCTCTGACACATAGTTCGCACGCTTAATGAATGCCGAAACTTTAGCTGGAGGAATACCCATCTTCATTAGCATAGTAAAGATGTTGCTAGTATTCTTAATAAATAAGAACTTTTGTCTTACGTTGTTTTTACCATCATCAAGTATGAGGTTTAGCCATTTAGCAACTTCATACCAAGTACCAGAGCCATCCTCTTTTATAGAGTTATCCAAGTTAGTATAAGACTTGCCTTTATACCTTACAGCTAAAGGTTTTCCTCCATAGAATAGATTAGGGCTACCTTCTCCCGCATAATTATATACTAAGTTCTGGGAGGCTATAATACCAATCATAGGAGCATTTCCTTTAGTTTGCCCATACATGGCATGAGCCCCTAAAGGGTGGAAGTCATTAGGGACATCCTTATCGCCTTCTGTACTTCCAAATAGCTCTTTATTGTGAGCCTTAGTCAAAGTATCTATCTCTATCTCTTGCGTAAGAGAGTTTTGCACTTCAGGCATCTTATATAGCGCTATAATATTTCTTACAATATTATTTTTAGCTTCATCTAATTTAGAAAGGTTTTCCCCTTCTTTAACGTAGTTTAGGTGAAGCATATCACCATCTAAATCTGAACCAATAATTGCAGAAACCGAAGGGTGTACTGCTATTGTATTACCAGGTTTAGTCGATATGCCTTTTACTTTCAATACCACTGTAGAGCCTGCAGATGAAGAAGGTATACGAGTAGCAATAAACTCTACTACCTTACCACCGTCTAAATCTTTCTGTGTAATACCTAACTGAGAAGCGGCATGCTGTGATATAATTGCTTCAGCAGGTGTTACGATATAACCGTCCTTACTCTTTACTACAGTCATAGCCTTCAAGCCATCTTCAGTTTGAGTTATTTCATTAGCCTTAAAGTTATATCCATATAAAACATCTGACTCTTGAAGAGATACAGTCCCTTGCGCTCTTAGTTTAAATGTATTTTTAATTACTTTAGAACGTAAAAGCTTTGTAGTTCGTTCACGAACAGCAGGCATATCTAAGTTCCCGTCCTCTAGTAGAGCTTTTTCATATATAGGTAAGGAGTCAGAGTCTAAGTCTTTAAGAAGTAAATCCTCTCTAGACAAGTCTTTAACCTGTTCCTGATATTGTAAATCCATAGCTCTAGCTACGGCGCTAACTACCTGATTAGCCCTACCTCGAACTATAGAGTTATCGTGACCTCTAAATAAATTAATACCAGAAACCATCTGCTTAGATGTTGTAGCTGATTTAGCGTCTTTATCTAACTCGCCTTGTATACCAAAGAATCGCCCATCATAACCGTAAAGATTATTAACCTTATCTTGAGAGTAGGAATTTATAAAGCTATTTATTTTAGCTGGACTATTAGATATTTTAGCCCACTCCTGTAAGCTGAGTTTGTTTTGCGGTGTACCGTCAACCCCTTTAATAGAGCCTTTCTTCATGGCAGAAGAGGCGTAAGCAATTACACTATGACTCGCTAAACCATTGTTTTTATAAAACTCTTCTCTAGCTTTTAATGCTTTATATACGTTCTTTAACGGGCCTTCTGTCTTACTATTTAAGACTATAGTATGACCTTTAGCGTAGAAGTTGTTATTTTCCATACCAAACATTCCTGATATGGTTTTGTTGTCTACGTTGTTCCCAAACCCTAAAATTTTAAACGACCCTTTAACATCTACTATATTACCGTGCTTAGAAATAAGCTCGTTTGCATGTTCTTCAGTAATATAGGAAGCAGAATCCATAAGCGCAGGATTACCAGACAACTCCAAATCTCTTAAAGTTACTTTACCATCTTTCGATGTATCCATTACTTGTATTGTGTGCGCTAACTGAGAAGGGGATAACTCTTCATCTTCAAAAACCACTAACTCTACACGACCACTGAAACAAGCGTTATGAGGCGCAATAAGGCCAGACGCTCTTTTATTCTTCATGGTAAAGTTTTGCTCTTGCATTACATTACCAAATATATCTTGCAAGAAGTACTTATTTATAATGTAGTTATACAAAGATAATTGATTGGACACTGGAAGGAAAGCCGCCCCTTCTTCGGGGTAGCGATTTATTAAATCTATCTCACTCTTCTCCATACTATCAGAGTCTAGTAAGTTGTATGTATACCCATCTATCTTTAAGGTAAATAGAGTGTCAGTTGTTAGGTTTATTTCTCCCTTACCTATCTTAGAGTAGTTGTCTGTTCTTTTAAGCTTACCAAACTCTTTCTCTAAAAAGGCTAATGTTTGTTTGTCTACAACTAAAAAAGCATCAAAAATATCCTCCTCGTTGTTATGTCTATCTACTAAAGATTTCATTTTACCGTGATGATACTTACGAAGCTCTTCTAGCTTAGTTTTAGCCTCCTCAAGCGAGAATATAGTATTAGCGTCTGCATAATAACGTCTAGACTTATCCGAGTAATCTCTAATTACTTGCTTGTATTTCTTGCTCTTATTATTAATAGCAATATTAATAGCATTAATATCATTAGATGTTACGTCAAGATTTGTTAAGTTTTGTCTATCTCTTCCTAACGCCCCTTCTAAAGAGAACAGCTGGAAAGTATCGTTTAATATAGATGATGCATAAGGGTTTGTTATCCCCTCGCTAGTAAATAAAGACTGGTATCCTAACGGATTTTTTTTAGAGTATTCTAATAAAGCTTCTTTATTGTATTCTAAGAAATACTTTCTAGTATTCTTGTTTACTACATTCCCCTCGGGGCTAGTAATAGAATACATATAAGAAGAGTCTTCCATTGACATTTTTGCTGTAAGGATGTTTCTAATCACACTCTCTACACCAATCATATCGTTAAGTTTAGCGCCTTTCCCTATAATATCTATAGACGCTTTATTGTATTCTTCAGAGTTGTAAGACTCCTCTACTCGCTTACTAAATTCAGCAAGTAATTCCGTCTCCCTTCCTATCGGAAGAGCCACGCTCTCCAAGCTAAGAAGTGCATCCATATTAACATCGCTAGGAGCAAATACAAAATCAAACACTTCCCTTTTCATTATCCCTTGGACGTCAGCTAGACTCTTGTTTTCTTTAATATAATCCGAAACCCTTAAGCTAACGCTATCCCACATCATTTGTTCTAACCTCTCTTTAGAAAAAAAGTTGGCGATAGATACATTACCCATTGCTCCCCCATCTATAGTCAAGTCAGTAAACTGCTCTTTAGATAGTTGATTGCCAGTAGATAATAAGTACTCATTCACAAAGTTGTAAACATCGTCTTGCGTTAATTCTCCAGGTCGCGTAACAAGAGAGACTAAGGCACGAGAGTAATTGAATCGCTTTTTAGTCCTAGCCCAAACCTCGAACTGAGACGGCGTATAATGAGCGCCTTTCTTGTACCCTACATTTGTTCTATATATAGCGTGTTGAAATTTTGCTATATAACGTATAGATTCTTTTTCTGAAGACTCAATATTAATACTATTCTCTTCAGTATAAAATCCTTGCTCTTCCACTAAAGCGCTAGCTATCTGTCTTCTAAGATTATTACTTAATACAGGGGCTACATCCCCATCTCCTGTAAATATAAATGACTTCTCAGTAGTCATAGAGCGGAATTGTAGCAAGATATTATTAAAGATATTACCTCCAGACACATCTATCTCCGATTGTAAATACGTAAAGAAGTCACCTAATATAGCCAAGTTTATCTCGGCAGGCGTTGTAGGTTTAGTAGAAGGATTATTTTTATTTAATATTTCATTAGCTATTTTAACAAACGCAGCTTCTGTAGGGTGCTTTATTTGCATCTGCTTCAGCATATACATTAAGTGAGCCTTGCTAAGTTTTTGCTTATATGCATTACCCCTATCTCCTACATACCGCTCAGAAGTTATAAAGTCTCGAATCACCATGTAGAACTTCTGTCCAAAGTCAGAGTTCTCTCCATTGATAAGGGCAATTAGTGGATTTTCCTCGTTCTCTATCGAATCAAAGTCCAGCTCCATTTGTGCTATCTCCTCTTGAGACTGCTCTACTAAAGCTTTATGTGACTCCTGAGACACGCTCGCTAAGAACATTTCTCTTACGTGTTCTGATATTTGTTTGTCATTAGACACAAGCAAAGCCTCCACCTCGTTGTAGTCTTTAGAACCAACCGTATATTTAGATAAAACAGATTTAGCTAAGGCAATCTTAGCCTTTCTAAACATTTTACTAGTCCCAACCGCTACCTTAATAGCGTCAAGAACTTCAGAAGGTGAAGCGTCTACCAAATTTTCTTCGCTAAGAATCTCTGGCATCTCATCTTTGTAAAACTTTTTAGAGCTTTTAATTACCTCACCTCTTGTTTTATTTACCTCATCTTCAATTTGCTTTAACAGCTCTTCTTGTTTTAAAGCCTGTATAGCAACAGTAGACGGAGATTCTTTTGCAAGAGGCCCATACTCAGCTTCATGTTCTTCTATGAGGGTTTTAATGGAGGCAAATTTTTCTTCTAAATCAAACTCTCCTTTCTTGTAAGCCCCTTTAGAAGCTTCCTCTAAAGACCATTCCGACTCTTCTTTAGTAAATGTGCTAGAGATTTTCTCCTTCCAAGATTTAAGAGACTTATTATAAGCTTCTCGCTTCTTAGGGTCAGAGATAAACATATCTTGGTTGTAAGCACCATACAAACCAGCAAGCTTAGTTAAAGCCTCATCTTGTATGTTGGTCTGGTCGTTAGCCGCCAACTCTAAGTAGCCAGCTTCACTTAGGATAGCTAAAGATTCTTCGTAAAAATTTTGTACGTCTTCTTTAGTTACTTGCTCTATTTTATTAAGATATATATAATCCTCTATAGTGGTGGCAATTAACTGCCCTAAATCTCCTTCATCTACCCGTTGCTTACGGATAACCTTAAGAGCGTCTTCTTGTCTTAATATTACTACTTCACCTTTCTTCCCAGTAGGAACAGAATACAAGATATTTTCTTGATAATCTAACTTGGTCTGCTCGTATATAGGCTGATTAACTATATGATTCATCATTTCCTGAACTTCAGGTAGATGACTGTATAGCTTTCTAAATATGTGAAAATTCTCGTGGAAAAAAGTTTCATCCTCATTCCCTAAATTAGGATTAATGAAGATACCTAAACCTGCAGCATATCCAGCAAACTTTGGCCCACGCTTGGCTAAGTCTACTATTCCATTAATCGAAATAAGGCCGTCTGCCGCTTTTTCTGATAATAATGATATGACAGCATTCTCAGAGCCGTCGGGTAGAGGAAACGCATTCTTAACACGCCTCTTAACTACAGCACGCTCCGCTGCATCTATTACTTTCCCTAAATTTTCTTTAGTAAAGGTTTTGTTTGAATAATCTTTAGCTAAGTTTTTTGCCACCAAAGCTGAAGCTTTCAGGCTATCATAAGCTTTACGAATCTTACTTATCTCTTTGTCGTCCTCTCTAACTCTACCTTTTCTGGTTTTAGTAGGAGGAGAATCTTTAGGCTTCTCTTCTTCTTTTGTTTTCGAAAGAATAGCTTCAACTCTATCTTTAGCCCCCATCCTCATTGCTTCCTCTTCTTTTGTGAGAGGTTGACCGTGAGCTATTTTGTAAGCAATATTTTTTACAGTAGCATCAGACACTTCGCCTGTATCTACATATTTTTGATATGCTGTTTTTATTTCTTGCTCTATCTCTTCTTTAGCAGCGTTTACTGTTTCGTCTGCTCTTGTAGTTTCTTTTTTAACCGCCCCAGACTTATCTACTATAATAGTATCGACAGAGCCGTCTTTATTTTTTTTAATAAACTCTACAGAACCATCTTCCTGTAGTTTAGGTTTGCCGTATTTTTTAAAACTTCTTCCAGCAAATTTAGAGGCCTTATTGGTAGCCTGAGCTTTATTAATAGTTGATTTAGCACTTTCATAAAAGGCTTTGTTTTTAGAAACCAACTCCTGCTCCTCCTCAGTCAGAGTCTCCCCATTAAACTCTTTCTCCGCTATCTCTGCAAGTTGCTTGCCTTCTTCTTTAATAAATTTATCCTTCTTTATTCTCGCATCCGCCTTTGCGTACACGCTTTCTATCGTCTGAGCAGTTGCATTTAACACAGCTAACTCCTCTTTTAGCGCAGCTTCTGCCGCCTTCTCTAGACCCGCTATCTCCTTTTCTCCCCATTCTGGTGTTTGTTTCTCTGATTCAACTAATGATTTTACTTCCTCTACACGTTGTGCAAATTGCTCTCTTTTTTGCTCTAAACTTCTAGCTACAGTATTGTTTAACCAAGAATTAGCAACTAGTTCAGTCTTCTCCTTATTGTTTAAGTTTTGCGCAGGGTATGCTTGTACAGCCTCCTGAACTTCAGTTAAAACATCTGAATAAGAGTTAAACTGCTCCTCAGTAATTGTTCCTGCTTCTTTTTGCGCAGACAAATACTCCATTACCGCTTCACTCTCTCCTTGCGTAACCGCATTCATTATAAGAGTACGAGCTGCAGTATCTTTAGCTAACAACGTAGCTTGCTCTGCATTCATTTCTTTTATGTTACCATCTTTATCTTTAAAGCGGTAAACACCTTCATCTAAGTCTCCATTAAATATATCTAATACTTCATGAGACTCAGCTCTATCTCTGATAGCTCCTGCTATTTTAGCTTTATTTTCTGTAGATGTCCGAATAGTGTTGCTTACACCTGACATCAATAAGCTTGTGGCAAACGATAGCACCCTTGTCGGTCTCTGCTCATCTGCTACAAAGAACTCTAAGTAAGAAGGAAAATCTTCACCTTTAGCTTCAGCAACACGTCTTTGCACAGACCAATCTTGGTATACTTCTTGGAATTGCTCTACAACCCCATCAGTAGCCCCTTGCGCTAGACCTATACCAAGAGATTTAAAGCTATTCTTTATCAAAGGCTTTATTGAAGGAGCTTTAAGGTTTTTAATCGTTTTAATTTGCGCAGCTTTTCCTAACGTAGCTCCTGCGGACTGACCCACTTTAGTCGCTTTAGCAGTACCAGCTGCAGCTCTTAATGATTTAGCTAAAACACCAGCAACCTTTAACTGTCCAGCAAATAAACCATACTGAATAATATCAGCACCCATAGAGGCTAAGTTATCAACATAAACCTGTCTACCAACATATTTAGCGTCTTTTGGGTCTACACCTTGAGTAATAGCCTCATTCATAGCTTGACCTGCTAAAGCTGCACCCTCAATCATATTTGAGGTAGAACCCGCTGCCCCTAGACCTATCCCAGTTTTTATTAAACGAGTAGCATTTAGCGTGTTTGCATACTTGGAAGACACCCCTACTGAACGACCTCCTGCTGCGATAGCTTGAGCTGCCTTTTTAAATTTAGCCCCCTTAGCAAGTAGCGAAGCCCCTCTAGCGGCGGCAGTAGCTGGCACAAGTAATGATAAAGCAAAAGGTATCATTCTAGCTACCCCTGTTTCCCAAAAATTAATATCAGTTAAATCATCCCATTTTATATTTTCTAAGTCCTGTAATCCTGGGACGTCATCTCCATAAGAATGTAAATAATCAGCAAAGTTATGTAACGAATCTGATATAGGTTTATTAGTTTCTACACCAAAGATTTGTTTTGATATTTCATTCGAGGGAGTTCCGCCAACAAAATCTGCCATATCTCCCATAGTATCAAACATATCTCCCATACCCACCATTAAAGATTTACCAATCTTTTCAATGTGCCCCATGTCATAATCAATACCTGGTCTACCTGCTTCAGGTAGGTCTGGTAATTGAGGTTGCTCCATAGCTTCTTGGGTATAACTCCATAAGTCAGAGGCAATAGACGTGTCTAAGCTTGGCTCAGACTGTCCAGCAAGAGTTGTAGGCTCTTGAGGAGCTTGTAAGCCGTCTTGTATTTTTGGCTCTTCAAAACTACTATCTAACGATTGGTCGTACTGAGAAACGTCTTGACTAGGCGTTCCTGGGTTTGGATTCCACAGATTCTCTTCCATAACTTAGTTATATGCTTTTTGAATTTTATCCCTTAACTGGTCTACTTTAACTAAATGTTCAATTGCTTGCTCTTTGTTTACACCTTGCGATACTAAACCTTCCAAATATAAGTCAAAAAATTGTTTTGAATTTCCAGCACGTAAAGCTTCGTTTAGTTCTGGTGAACTATCTGGATTAAAGAGCCTTACCAACTGACCTATACCAGACTCTACATTATCACTACCAGCAGCTAAAGCAAGCAATAAGCTTCTAGAGACTATGTTACCTGAAGGGTCTACCCCTAACTGTTTCATAGTTGTATTAATTTGAGCATCATACAAGCTAACTTGATTAACTATATCTTCAGGTTTTGAGTCTAAAGATAGGTTAGGTAGGTCTTGTTGCACAGCTTCTACACCTAAACTAGATTCTTTTGTGTAACGCCCAAGAGCTGAGTCAATTCCTTTTTCTTGAGAAAGCATAGCCATTTTAGTAGGGTTGGTTGTATCCATCTCTACATAGTATCGTTCTTTTCCTGTAAAGTAATCATCATCTTGATACTCTTGCATAATAATATGTTCAGCATCTTTAGGAGCACCCTCTAAGTCGTCTGCAGTTACTAACTTGTAACCACTTTCTGTTTGTATTTTGTAACCTAAATAAACACCCCCTGGCTGTATAGAGCCTAACTCATAACCAACTGGAAGTAAAGCTCCATTTTCATCATAAATCGTTCCATCAGACTTTTGTCCCTCTATGTAGCTATCTCCGTCTAAATCAGTAATTGCATTTTCACCAAACTTCATTTGCGCAAAAATCAATTCATCTCCTTGGAATCCTCTATTACCTATAACCTCAGTACTCTCTGGGGAACTTCCATAGGTAAATCTACCTGAATCAAAGTCAGATACAGCCATTGAATACTCCTCAGAGCCGTCTCTAAGAACGTCAGTGGATATTTTCTTTCTCTGAATTCTAGATAACTGCTTGTTTACTCTAGCTCCATAAGATTTATTTACCTCACCTACCGAAGTCGGTAAAGGCTGAAGAGCTTTGGCTTTACCTCCGCCCACATAACCAGCTGCATAGTTCTCAAGTTGCTCGTCAGTGATGCTGTCAAACATCGAATTAGGCAAGTCATACTCAATCAGATAGTTGGACTTAAATATTCTATAATTGTCATCTGTATTCAAAAAGGCTTGAGCTTTATTTCTTGCTCCTGCGTAATCCCCTTCTATTGGTTGAGACCATTGAGCAAGCTGCTTGTTTTTAAAAGAGTCTATATCCCCACTCATGAAAGCGTTAAAATCTCTTCTCGTCTGGTTAGATATTAGATGTGCATTAGCTCCTTTATCTCCCTCTAAAGCTTCGTAATAAGCCTGTATTTGTTGTGTGTTACCTCGGATTCTTTGAACTTCTTCTGAGCTACTAATATTATTGAAGAAGTTTTGCATGACTCTACGGCCTCCAGAGTTCATAAATTTAACTGGGTCATTACCAGCTTTCTCTAATTCAGATAAAAACACTTCTCGCTCTTGATTATACAAACCTTGAACGGTTTCTCTGTCTTCGTTTCTAATAGCGATTTGGCTAGCCTTTTCTTGGATAACCTGCATCCAATCTTGCATTTGCTGTTCCTGCTCTTGTTGAGCTGCCTGCTGTTGCTGATTCATTTGCATCAACTGCATAGCTTGACCTAACTCAGCCTTTTCTCTATCTCTTCTAGAACTAGAACCTTGCCATCCAGATAGCGCGTTATTTACCTTAGAGTAATCCATTTTGTTATAGTTTTCCGTATTTCTTTAATACTGCTTTTTCTTCTTCAGTCATTTTAGAGTTAGCATTTGTACTTGCAGTTCCTACATTGTACTTGCTCTGCTCTTTCCAGTCTGCGCCTCCTTTTGAGCCTACCATACCTTCAAGGTTCTCACGTTGAGCTTGTTCAATTAAATCTCTATTTGGATTTAAATACCAACTCACATCACTAATAGCGTCCGAGACTAAGTTAGTCCCTATACCACCTAAAAGTTGTTTGTTTTGCTGTATAGAGGCTTGTTTCATTTGCTCTACCGTCATATCTCTTTGTAGTTGAATCTGACCTACAGAAGAGGCTAACTGATTATATTGCTGCACGTTTTGACGTCTGACTGCTGCGTCTTGAGCAGCTAACTGGTTAAGTCCTTGTATACGATTTGCATCTACCACTCCTTGCCCAGCTAAAAACATTCCTCTTTGCCCACCAGAAGCTCTTAAGACATTCTTCATTGCACCAGCGTAAGCATTATCTAGGTTCGACATAGCTGCATTTTTTTCAGCAGAAGTCAATCCTGACTTAGACAGTTGTCTTTGTTTTTCCACCGCCTCCGTAATTAAGGGAGATAACTCAGGTGTTTTTATTTCAGGGTCTCTTAATGCTTTTGATAAAGATAACACTCCTGCAGCAGCTTTCAAACCAGAAAGCACTTTTTCTGCATTTCTCATTTTTAAAATACGAGCTTGCTTATCCTTATCCTTCTTTATTGATTCTTGACCTTCTTTAAGTAAAACATCTATATCATCTTCTTCTTCAATATCTTCTTCAACACCTTCTAGTGGGTCTATAATCTCGCTATCTAAAGGGTCTTCTGGTGTAGATAAGTCAGGAAGCTGCTCTTTTTGCGCTTCTATACTTTGTTCAACCTCTTTAGGCGATGTAGTCTCACCTGGTATTGCTTCGACACTTGTAGTGCCTGTAACTTCATCTCTTATTATTTCAGCGTCTCCCCCCGCAAAAGAAGAAACATCTTTAAGAGCTTCTAGTTTACCAGCATCTACTACGGAATAATCCCCATCAGCTGCAATTATAACATCTGCATCTGTTGTTATTCTTTCTTTTTGTGAAATATAGTTTTCACTATTTTCATCATTAACAGATATTAAGAACCTGTTTTCTTCATCTGTTAAGTTTTGAGCGCCTCCCTTTGCTTTTACAGACAGCTCAATATATCTTTCTATTTTTGATTGGGCAGGGGGAGCTGTAGTTTTAGCAGATGCAAATATACCTGCCGCTTCTTTATTTCTATTTGTTATCCCATCATAGCCCGCATCTCCTGGCTGTAAAACTACCCCGCCTGCTTTTTGCAAGTCAGGGGAAGTGCTTATTATATTTTCTGCCTCTTCAAAGTCTCCTTTGTTGATTGCATCATAAATACCTGATTTACCTAGTCCAGCCACCCCATTACGATAAGCTAAATCTAGTAAAGCTGTTTTTTGATTTTCTTCTAAAGAGTCATAATTATTTATTTCATTTTTTAACCCTTTTTCAAATTCAGGCAACACAAACTTTTCTAGTATTTCGTCAGCCTCTTTTTGAGTCATAGATTTATTACGGTAATCAGCCATAGAAGGTCTGCCGTTTTTACCTGTTAGTACACTAGCAGTAAAGCCATAACCAATAGTGTCAATTCCAGCTACATCTTTATAAACTGAACCCCTAAAATCTTCGTTATCTTTTATAACTTCTATTGCGGATTTTGCCATAACTATTTGTGTTTCCAAGTTTTCATTTCATTGTTCACGAACACGCCAGCTTCTTTAAATTGTCCTCCAGCAACCATTCGTTTAATCTTTTCCATAGCAGGCTTGTCAAATACACCTTCTCCGCCCGTGAGCTCCATACCTGTATGGTTACCGTTCTTATCCACTACTGCTAATGGGTTTGTTTTATGACTGTATGCACCTTTTGTCATACCGCCTGTATTGTAATTACCTAAAGACATATCGTCAAGATTTGATACACTCATACCAGACTTTTGCATACGAACACTGTAATCTTCATACTGACCTTCTGAAATCCCTATACGTGGTCTAGGTGTTTTTGTGTTATCACTATATATTGATAAGTCAGGCATTTTTGCTGGGTCGATAAACCTAGAAGCAAGTTTAAACGCTGTTTCTGGTTTTACTTGAAGTCCTTCAGGAATCTTAAGACCTCCTTCAGGGGCTGTAAACCTAGTGCGTTCATAAATTCCTCCTGACTCATTTGGCCCTGTAAACCCAGACCCATACCCTATAGGGGGTTGATACTGAGAGTGCCCTGCATGGGTAAAGTCAATTTCTCCACCATTTTGATAGCCTTCCGCTCTAACGGCTTGATTTTGAGTATCTTCTGCCAACTGCTCTTTCTCTCTCTTAATCTCTTCCTCCTTCTGTCTTTTCTTCTTTTCTTTACCTTTTTTAATTAACCCAACACCTAAACCAATTGCACCACCTACGGCTGCACCTATAGGCCCTGCCGAAGCACCCATAGCCGCCATGTTTAACGCAGAGCTAGCAACATCAGCATTCCCATACTCAGGGTCATCATCTAAAGCAGATATAGCAGCTCCCGCCATACCAAGACCAGTTCCTAAGTTAGCGTTACGAGTTTCTTTTTGTTCGTCAGTTAAAGGAGTTTTATTTTCTTGATTACCAAGCAACGAGCCAGTCCTTTCTCCTTGATTACGCTGTGCTTTTCCTACAGCACCTCCACCGTAATACAAAGAGTTGGCTAACTTCTCTTCTCCTTCTTTACCTAAATAATTTATCATTTGACTATCCTATTATGAACTAAAGCCCCAAACAATTCTACTGGGTAGTTTGTTGTAGGGGCAGTTGCATTTATTATTAAATACTGCCCTTCCGCTTTATCAGTCCCGTTAGTAATTGGGATTATATGTTTTCCGTTAGACATCTTATCACCTAAACCAGCATTCTCAAATGAGCTATTTGATTTAGAGTCTGTAAATGTAAAAGTAGTAAATTTCTTGCTATTGTTATTTCCAGAAGAGTACATCACCAACTTATCAAACTTTTTGGTGCTATATACACTTTCGTTACAAACAAAGGTTACGTCTAAACATTTTGGTATCGCAGTCCCGTAATAACTATTTGCACTGCCTAAACTATTCTCTAACCATAAAGCAGAGTTAGATAACTCTGTTCCTTCACTTAGCTTAGTCACCCCAACTGTATATTGCTCACCCTTATGTAAAGTTGATAAGCATATAGATTGGTGCTTTCTACTAACCATTAAGTCAGTTAATTCGCTATAAGAAATGGTGGTGTTTTTGGTGTAGTCGCTATAAGTGAGGCTTAACGTGACTTCTGAGTGCCTATAGTCATATGATAGACACACACCCCCAATTGTAGCATCTAAAGGCTTATCAGCTAAGGTGAGGTCTTTTAGGGAATCAAATATGTTTGCGTTTTGTGTAGTTACCCCTAAGTCTTGAACCATTAAACCTTGCCCGTAAGATAGTTTACAGAAAGAAGATATGTAAGAGTCAAACCAGTAAGCAGATACACCCGTAGTAATTACGTTGTTGTAATGTTGACTACCATATTGCGTATCTATGTAATCGCTCCTTTCTATTACTCTACCAGTCCCTGTTGCTATTGTAACTGCTGCGGCATCTGCATTATCCACTACTACCCTCGGGTTAATAGAAAGTTTAGCTACAGCATTACTTTGTAAGGTGAATAAATCTCCCCTTAAGTTAAACATGTTGTAAATAGGGCCGTACTTAGTGTTAAGTTCGTGAGTTTCTGCTGCAGGAAAACTAGTAAATGAGTCAGAAGTGCTACCACTTAACTTTAAGTTAGAGGCAGCTATCATATTTGACATAGTACCCACCTCTTGATACTGCGAAGGTTTTTGTACATACGTTTTAACAGTATTTCTAGCGCTATAACCATCATTATAAAGCTGGTCATCATCTAAGTTGTGTGCTAAGTCATCAGTTACTCCGAGATAATCTCCATCTCTCATATCTACATTTACCGTACTTTCTACTGGAAAAACAAATCCTATGTTATTTTTAAGGCCGTTGCCAGAGCTCGCATGATAGGTGAGTTTTCTTAAACTATACATATTAATATATGTATCACCACCAAACACCTTATTCCTTTGAAGGCTAGTTGTAGGAGTGAAATTCTCATGACCAGTTAATATATATTTATTATTAAAGAAGTTAGATGGCTCGTTTCCTCCATATATTGAAGCTCCTACATTACGAACAATACTAACATACGCCTTTGATGCGTAAAGCTCTGCGCCTTCTGGATTCGGCATATCATCATAGTAATTTATATACTGGAGGTCATTTCCTCCAGCTTGATAATCTGAACTACCATAGCTACTCACCATACTTCTTCCGCAAAATATTCTAGCTAAATCTAGGTGAGTGTCGTCTAGAGTTATAAAAGTAGTAGGACACCCATCTAAGACAGCTTTTCCGTTGTGATAAATATCATCGTAACCATCGTCACTTGCGTTAAAGCTAAGATGAGTATACTCTTTAGGGGAGGCATAAATGTTTAACCCCGAACCTGAATTAGTTGAACCGCTTTGACCACCCATTACCAAGGCTCTATTTCTAAAATCCTTGGAAGTTGCACCAGTATACCCTAAATCGTAAGTTATATGAGAACTGCTTACCGATTCTCCAGACTCTACACTAACAGCGCTTCCAATTTTTCTATACAAGTCATTAGCCCTACTCCCTTTTGGCCCAATAAGTTTGCCTGAACCAAAATGAGAATTATAGTAAAATAAGGAATCATCATTAAGAGTGAAAATAGTGTAAAGAGAAAGCCCAGCCGTATTATTGGTAGCACCTTCTCCGCCAAACCACATTCTACCAGCTGAAATATTCCCCCGCACTTTAGTTCTTACACCCGACCAAGAGCGATGCTCACCTACAATAGGACTGCCTTCTGGTATAAAATCTTCTGAATAAGGGTTTTGAACCGCATCTAATCTTGCGTTCAACATAACCCTATCTCCGTCTTTATGGTTATATTGCTCTTGCGCAAGATTAAGTGTAGGACTGTCAAAGGTAAAATTAGCTTCTCCCGCTAAAGCAGTTTTATGCCGATTAGACGGCGTACCATGTGCAGCGGCAAAAACGCCATTTCTATTCTTAAGAGAAGATGTGGAAGAGTTATTATTATGCATTGGCATAATTCCAGTAGTAATCCCATTATGTAGAATTCTCTTATCAGAATCTGTTCTATCAACTCTAACTATGGAGTAGCCTCCAATTTTATCTCTTGTTGCTTGGTCTAGTTTAACATCAAAAACTGGATGCAAAACAAACCCTTTTGTGTTATAAATAGTTGGGTTTAAAAAAAACACTTCTTGTGTTTCGCTACCAGAACTATTTGCATACGCAGGTTTACTCATGGTAAACTCTGTACTACCTGCAACCGCTGTAATACATGTACCTGGCTGTATGTTGTTGCCATATACAGTAAACCCTACAGTTGGCCTAGTATCTGCTGGGTGTTGAATATTACTACCACTTATGGTAGCTCCTGTAATGCTGAAACTTTCTGCACCACAATGCTTGAAAAATTTAGACCCCGAAGCATTTTTAGTTACAACGTTTCCGTCTTCATCTAAGTTAGCAAACTTAGTAGCGTTATCAGGCATTCTAATATCTCCTATAGGGGATACAAACCCTGGATTTAGTGCTTTATCATAAAACAGAATACCAAAACGATAAATCTCCCCTCTTTGGTAGCCTTTATACTTTTGGGCTACAATAGGGTTTTTATAATTATTAAAGAGCCCATCCTCTCCATCTCTGCTTAAGTTCTGAGAATATAAAGGAGCTTTATTGTAACCAGTAAAAGCTCTACTTTGATTATCCCCATCATCATAAGTTCCTGTATTGCCAACTTGAAAATAAATCTGGTCGCCTAAGTCTATTTCTTTTACATCAAACGTTACCCGAACCCCTAAACCAGTAGCATAGCCATCAGATTCAGCGCCAGGAATATACGACTGATTAAAATCGCTACCTTTTAAGTAGCCATAACGACCTACATCATCCCAATTATAAATTCCATCTTCATATAGTACATCTTCATATATGTCTGGGTTGTTTTCCTCGGAATGCTTCTCCCACTCACCACTACTCCTATTTTTTCTATATGATTTTGCTCTAAAATCTAAATCTATGTCATTTATTACCCTCCCCAAGTTAGCTGCAAAAAGCCTGTTATCTTTTATAGCTAAAGACTTACAAGTGTCCCACGGTTTGGCTACAGCAAACAACTCAGCTACTGCGATAGAATCCGTTGTCTCATTCCCTGTATGCAGGTATGAATAAGAACCATCTACCAGAGACCCCGAACTAATAATACTTGTTTCTATCGCCCCAAGTTTATCTATGTAATAGATGTTAATTATATCTATCTCCGTAAAGGTAGAAGATACGTCGCTTATCTTTACACGAACACTAGAGCTTGATATGTTGTTTTCTGACTCTGCTGGGCCTCCACTTATATCATGATAATCATTTGACCTGCTAGACTTAAATATATGTACAGGTTCTGATATATTAGAGACCTTAGATAGCTTTCCGTCTGAAGACTTTAACCTATAACAATAAGAGTGAGAACCACATCGCACTGCTCCCCCTTCTATAATCGAATTAACTTCTGGAGCAGTTTGAAATCTGCTATTAAATACATTAAAATCATCAGCAGATGACAGGTTTTGATAATACTCCTCCGACTCTTTTAGGTTAATAGACCTTAACGGGTTTACCCCATCCGTCCAATAAACCCTATGGTAAAGTTCGTTTTCTTCCGATATTTCAGTACGTAGCTTAGTCTTAGATGTTAAGCCTAAATCTAAGTCTTCAAAAATGTTTTCAAACTTCTCTATTGTGCCGTCACTATTTACACTAAGCTTTACTATAGTACTTTTGTTGTTTGACGCATTATTTACAAAGGCAGCTATGTAATCTTGGAAACTTAGTAATGCTAAAATCTCATAAGTTACAGTTTCAGTGTTTGTATCAAATGTAATATCTTTAGTCCCAGTGCTATAACCTGCGCTATTATTTGTCGTTATAGTAGTGGGCGCAATAGCGCTTGTGTAAGTTACTCCGCCTTCCGCGCTCCTGTTGAGTTCTGCGGAAAAGTCTATATCTTCGTCTGTCTTCCCTATTAAAAATACTGCGTCTTCAGTTTCATTTATTCCAGCCTCAATTAAACCCTGGTTATAAGTTGTGTTTGCCTGAGTAACCTTTGCAAGACTATCAACTTCATTTATTGAAAACTCTAAGATTTCAATTAAATCTATCTGTGTAGACCAGTTTGCTACAAAGCTTAAGCTAGCTTGCAACGCTGATTGAGTGTCATTTTTATGGAATATCCCGTCTGAAGAAATTGTTGTTGTTAATGATATATCCGTATCAGAACCTAACGCATCTGCTGAAAAAGTATCCCACACTTTAAAAGTTCTAGACTTTTCTGTTACAGTTCCTGAAACTGAATACTCCCCTACTATTGTTGGGAAGTGTGGTTTTATATTTACTGTCCCTGTGGTGTAGTTTGCTACTATCCCAAAGCTAGCTTGTATCGTTGTTTTGTGTTGAGAATCATAAAAAAGATTTATAAAAGCATTTTGAGTCAACCTCGATACATCTGAAAAAAGACTATTAGCCTGATTTAGCGTGTAAGAGTAGGTAGTACCTCCAAAAACAAGACTTACAGTTACCTCCTCTACATACCTCTCTACTGAATAATTAGTAGACCCAATAGTCCTTGTATCAGTAGTCGGCCCACCGCTAATTGCTATATTAGAAATTGTAGTTCTACCCTCCGAAAGGTCTTTAACCAATGTATTTCCCTCTGCAGCGCTTATGGTATATAGATTGTCTCCTTTTGTGATTAATCTTGCGTTATACGCAGACTTATAACTATCTTCTGGTAAAAGATTTGGGTCTACATCAGACTGCATCCCCTTTAAAAAGGAATTAGGTTTCTTATTGCGCTCCGCCATAATTAAAACAATTTACGTGTTCTGTCTTTACTTGGCTGTAAAGAGTTCCAATACTTTCCAATACTTCTCCATTGCTGCTTTGTGGGCATATTATCTTTACCCCTAGCTTGCGCACATTGATAAGACCACTCATTCTTTAAGTCTTGATACACGTACCTTGGTAGCTTTTGATTATAATACTCTCGTCCTTTATACTTATACATGATGTAAGAAGCTATAGCATCTTCATGCGCAGCAGATATTGTAGGATAACCTTCATCATCAGTGCTTATAGCCTCGTAATGAATGTTAATAATAGTTCCGTCAGATACGTCTATATTTAGGTAACCACCTGATGAATAGCTATTTACCTTATCGTAATCCCCTGTATCAGACAAGACTTCAATCATGTTAATAAAGTCTTCAGGTAGCAAAACCTTTTTACTATTAACAGTCAGCTTGGCTATTTTTTTATCAAATGTGATATAAGAACCTATTTTCTTCTCTGCCTCAAAAGCCCATTCTACGAAGTTGTGAAACTCTTTTGCTGCATCCTGAATACCTAAATTACGTATTACCGCTGCTACCACTTGCTTTACACTAATTTTAGGACTTCCTTTCATCTCTATTTATTTATTAATGCTTTAAATCTTGCTAAAGGTAACACTTTATATTTACTGTGTTTGTAGGGTCTATCCCACATTACCTTCGTATATTCATCGTCTAGTATCGGCACTTTATACAATACTACCTTGTTTTCCTCTTTAGACTTAGCATGGTCTATACGAACATGAAATGGTCTTTTGTGAGGGAATCGCTTTAAATACATGCTTCCCAGCTTTAGAGGCATTTTAAGAACCTCTTGCTCGTTTGCTATAACGTTAGTCCATTCAGACAAGAAACACTCTAAGATAGCGTGAAACTCGCTATAAGATAACATTCTGTCTCTTGCTTTACCCTTTACTTTTAAATCCTCCCTAACAGAATTGTATACATCCCTTAATGTGCTGTATTTATCTTTATAGGATTTACTGTACTCCTGGCTCTTTTGATTGTGCATTTTCGTCTACTTGATTGTTTGGTGCTTTTGCGTTATTAGACAGCATTACATTAAACTCTAATTGTAGTACGTTTTGAACCAACAAAGGAATTAACTCTTCTGGAATAGGATACTGAGTTGTATCATCTCCCTCATAAGAAGAAACGGTTGTTGGATTGGAGTATACTCCATTTATCTCCAAAGAACCATCACCCACTATAGACTCTCCTTCCCACACATAAAGCTTTCTATCTGATAAGGTAGCTATTTTGCTGTTGGATTTTAAGATAAAGCGTGAATTGTTCACGAACACTCTGTCGTGATTTTGAACTATAGGAAGAGGTACATAAGATGAGTCTACCGAAGAGTCGTCTTTGTAAGCAATACTTCTTATAGCTCTATTATCATTGAAGCCAACCAACCCAAGCTCTATTCCATTTGGACTAGGAGAAACTGATTCAACTTGAAATATAGCGTTAGAAGCTTTTCTTCCGTTATCCGTATACTGAATTAGCAAATTAGCCCTATGGTAATGTACCATAAACTTTATTTGTCTCAATGACACATCTGAATCATCAGATGCAACACCTCCAGAGATGAGGTTTTTGATATTGTACGCAATTTCGTTTAATGTTGCCATAGTCTTAAGTTAATAAGAAAGGGTAAAGTAAGTTAACCCTACCTCACCCTTTCTAGAAAGCAGGGAGCAAAAAGCATCGTTATACTCGTCGTTCAGCTATTTCAGCCTGAACAGTTTGGTATCTAGGGTCTCCCAATGTCGCTAATACCTTACGAGCTGCAATTTGACACACTTCTTCGTGTGTCGTATTATTAAGTTTAGTAAAATCAGTTGTATGTTGTAAGTAAGTAAATACACAAGTAGTAGACGAAGTAAACCCAAAAGAGCTTACACTTGAATCCTGGAAATATATAACAGGATTAGAAGAGTCTGCCTTATTGAAAGGGTCATTTAGGTAGGCGCTAATATCGCTTATTTGAATAACCTTTACGTTTACATTAGGAGAAGCTTTTACATAAGCAGACAAAAACCTGCCATATGAATTACTACCCTCTATAGAAGATAAAGTATTAGGCGTTCCATCAACAAACGCAACATCCGTACTTGTTACTAAATCTTGCAGTTTATCTCTACTGTCTTGAGTTGTTTCAAACGCAGAATAATACTGTTGCACAAACTCGTCTGTAGCCATTTCCAAAAACTCAGTTAATTCATCATCACTGAAGTAAGCAGTCGTTTCGCTATCTATAATGTTTCTTATGCGAGCTTTAGCATCAGATGCGTCCATTATTCTTGTGTTTTAACTGTTTTCTTTTTAGGTAATTTCTCACCACGAATTTCGTTCTTCAAGATAGCTAAAATATCTTTATGGTCTTTCAACCAAACAAGTACTTGTTCTTCGTTAGTTCCAATTGCTTCTCTCCCGTAATAAAACGTGCTATTCTTATAGCTAATCTTATTTTCTTTTACAGCCTGTAGTATAAACACTCTTAAATCTTTCTCTGGGTCGAAATGCGTCGCCATAAAAGATTCTGCTTTACTTTGAGCGTCTCCAATTATTTTAGCTCTTAAAACGTCTAATTCAGAGTTTAGGTTATAGCCTTTTAAAATTGCATAATCCTTAACATCTTTATCAGTCATCTTTGCCGCTTCAATAACTGCTCTTGCTGAATCTAAAGTTGCTTTTGTTTGTTCTTTCTCTTGTTTGTATAAATCTGTTCGCTTCCACTCACCCCCAGTTACTGCTGGGTTGTTCTTTAAAAAATTATCAAGCAGTACATGACCCTCATTATCCATGTCAAGAACCACATCTGGTCTACTAAATGTTACAGTTTCTTCGGAATTGTTAATGTCAATGAATTTAACTATTCTACCTGTTTTATCCTTATAAGGCCCAAACGAGTAATTCACTAAATTTTTTGGCTTACTGTAGCTGTACTGTACTAATTTTTTTGCTTTCATCTTTTTGCTTTTTATCGTGTTAAATAAAAAAGTACACCCCCGAAGAGGTGTACCTTAATTAATTGTTAAATATTAACTCCAACTGGTTTGAAGATACCACAAGAAAGTGGGTTTCTTACAATAATACCAGATTGAGTTAACCAGTGACATTCAAACTTATCATTACCTGACGCTGCAAGCATTGATTTTCCGTCGTAAGGATTAATCATACCAGGAACGTATTTCTTAACCCAGTTACGATTAGTTCCCTCAGCACCTTTAGCTACTAACTCAATGTTAGCTACACCACCTTGAGTGGTCATATCTAAGAATACCATCATTCCAGAAAGGTTAGCACCTTGGAAGCTACCAGTACCCGCAAGAGTTGCGCCTCCAGCAGAACCAGGAGCAGTTGCTAAATTAGGGTCATCAAACACAGGACAGTGTACCAAGGTTAATTTATTTCCTAAAGTATAGAAAGTAGTGAAGTTAGAGCCTAAAGCAACATCTTGTCCAGCTTTATCAGCTAAAACAGCTGCTCCACCAGCACCTGACGCTACTAATAAGTCTTTCATAGCTCTGTGGAACTGAATACGTCCTTGAGTTCCTGTAAATACTACATACTCGTTTCCTGTTGGAGACTGTGCATTCAAAGAAAGTTGTCCAATGAATTCAGTAATCTTTGCTTCAGTAATGTCAGCATCAGCTGCATAGTTAAATACGTTAGCACCATCAATCTGAGCCAAGATACCATCACCAATAGTAGGTAGGTTATCTGTATCTATAGTATTAGGATTAGAACCAGCCGTAGTTGCTGTGTAATCAGCAATAGAAGCTTTACCAAACCAACGCATAACTTCTAAGTCATACATAAACTGAGCTTCAGTTTGTTGCTCTTTAGTAAAGAACCATAGACGGTGTCCATTGTGCTCAACCCATGTAACATCTGTTAAGTCACGAGCATCAATAACTAATTTCTTACGAGAAATAGTTACCCAGTTCTTACGAGTTTCTGGGTAAGAATACCCTTCACCTACTGCAGAACCATCAGAACCTTCACCAAATGCATTACCAACAACACCAATTACGTCACCTGCAGTAAAGTCAGTAGTAGTAGAAGCATTAATAAATGTAATGTTAGCTACTTTGTGAGTATCACTCACGTTAGCTCCTACTGTGTTAACTTTAGCTTGCGTACCATCAGCAAAACGAATGATGTCGTTTGGATTAATCATACAAGTATGAGTACCATCACCATCTTTCACATTTAAGTTCAGTTCAGTACCAGCAGCTTTTGCACCACCACTGTTATCTACAGTGTCCGCAACATATTGCGCTTGTCTATAGCGACCCATTGCCTTCCATTCGAAGGAATTGTCACCTAATACTTTTTCACCAGCACCAAATCCTAATTTTTCCAATAGGTAGGTAGTAGTGTATCGAGGATAAAGCTCGATTACTTTTTTTGCAATCTCTGGATACTTTAATAAGTTTGCTACCAGGGAGTTGTCTTCCGTGTTATATGCTGCGTCATATTTCGCATTATATACTCTCATTTTTTTTCTTCTTTAAAAATTAAAAATTCCGTTTTTAAACATTGTGCAATTACTAACCTAAGAACTTGTTAGGGTCGAAACCCTTTTTAACAGGCTCAAAGCTTTTGGTAGAACGCCCACCTCTACTAGGTGATGTAATACCATCAAGAACTTTAGATTTTCCTTGTTCGACGCCTTGCGTTCTAATCATATTGAAAATCCTATCCTTGTTTTGCCATAAGAAAGCGGCCTCCGCAACATTGGCATGAGACTCAAAAATATCTTGGGCAAAATCCCCTTTGGTTATATAACTATACAGTCGTTTCTTTTCTTTCTGGGAAACCTTTCCGCCGAAAAACTCTTCTTTTTCTTTAATGAAACTTTGAAGTTCTTTTCTAGACTTTAAAGAGGTTTCCTCTTTTTGCTTTTCACTTTGCACTTTCTCATTTCTAAGCCTATCTTTTTCGTTATGGATATGCTTGTTTAGTTGTTGACGTATTAAAGTGGCCTCCCTTTTAAGTAGCCCTGCGTCACCCAACCTATCTATCGTGTCTTCTATCGCCTCTTCTTCGTACTTAGAAGCTCTCATGTCAGCAATGACTAAATCTTTGTCTGATAGCTCTAAATAAGAGTTAAGGTTTTCAATAACATCGTTGTCCTTTACTTGTGGCTTTAAAGCGTTCTTCACTTTTTCAAGGAATTCTTCTTTACTGCTAGCCTCAATTCCAGCCTCCTTACTTATTTCGCCCCAATCAAGGTCTGTTGCAGCGTCTGAAGGTTCTTTAGAGGATTCCTCTACGTCATCCCAATCTAATTCTACATCATCCTCAGAAACTTCTTCTGATTTAACCTCTACTTGTTCTTCTTCTTCTAAAGCTTGCTCAACCTCGTTTGATACTGAGTCCCAAGAAAAAGAATCATCTGATTCGTCGCCTTCTTGAGTTTCAGGTTCTTGCACTTCAGAAACTGAATCTTGTTCTGTAGGCTCTACTGGTGTTGAAGCTTCTCCACCTAAAAAAGAACTAGGGTCAAAACCTTGCGGTTTATCGTCCGTAGATGCTACTGCATCTTCTATTAATTTGCTTTCGTCTGCCATTTTTGTTTGCTTTTAACTGTTTACAAATATATTACTTTTTTTCTTTACCTTTTTTCGCTTCTATTTTTTTAGCGTTTTCAGCGTCTCTTTCCTTTTGTTGGAAGTTAAAGTCTGCTTTAACCTTCTCTAAGGATAGTTTGTTTTTCTCTCTAGAATCATCTACATCTCTCTGAGCATCAGAGGCTACCTCTTGTGCTACTACTCTCGCTTCAGCATTAATTTGAGCCACCTTAATACGGCCCTCAATATCCATTTGCTTAAGCTGGATGTCTGCTTGAGATTGAGCTTGTTGAGCTTCCGCCGCAGCTTGTTGCTGTTGCATAGCTTGCTCTTGTTGCTGCATTTGTTGTTCTTTCATAGCATCAATACCTTGCTCTAAAACGTGCTGCGCTTCCGTCATGGTGTCTGCCTTAAGAACTTTAAGAGCATCTAATAAGGTGATAGAGCCAGATTGTAAAGCTGCTTGTGACATCTGTTGTACAGACTGTTTAAGAGCGTCATCCTTCCCTGAGTCACCTAAGAAAATACCATAATCATTAAGAGCAACGTCAGGCAATACGTTTAACATTTTATATCCCGCATCTCCTAATACAAAAGCAGCCTTCTTACCGCCAGCCCATGATAACTTCATCAAATTAGCTAGCTTATCAAAAACCTTCTTCTTTACCTCGTTGTGTGAGAAGAACCAACCTCCTGTCGAGATAGATGACTGAGCTACAGAGCGTTGTACATTTCCTACATACTCATACTGCTCTACCGCTCCTTCTCTTTGTGGAGAAACGCCAGATAATTGACCTGCTGTCTGCTCTAACATAAGCTTAAGATTAATAAGCTGTTGCACTGAGTTAGATAAGGTAAAGTCTATTTGTTGGAATTGATTAAAAGAAGAGGTGTCTCCTCCCTCGTCTCTTGAGTTAATAGGGATAATACCATCATTCTTTAAGTGGTACATAACCTCTTGCATATCCATTCCAATGTCGGATGGCATTTGCGAAACATCATATACTACAGCTTTACCACCAGAACGAGCAAGAGCTAATTCTATATGATACATAACAATATTATATAACATTTGTATGTGGCGAAGTATATCTACTAAACTCGTTGGCTTACCTGTTGTGTGATTAAAAATAACACCCACATATGATAATTCAGATGTTCCTGCGTCATCTACAGACCTAACTTGATTAGGGCGTCTTCTACAATTAACCAGTACTCTACCGCCAATTTGTGTCCCTTCCCATATATCATCGACATATTTTGTTTCAATCTTTTCACCTTTTCTTTTTTTATAGCTATCACTTACTGCTTTTTTAAATGGTCTCTCTGGATTGTATTTGTTTTCAGAAACCTTAAACCTTAAAGATTTAATTGACTTCCACTCCGCAGATACTACACGTACTTTTACTGTTTTAGATTCATCTATCTCCACCCAGTTAAACATACCGTTCCACCTATCTAGGTGGTCGCTTGTCGCTTGTCGCATCTCCTCAAGCTCTCTAATGTTATCTTCATCCAACTCATCTCTAAACTCATCAATGACTTCATTTACACTAAGCCACCTTTCTTCTCCTGCCCATTGTGCGCTATCTAAGAAGTCTGATTCAATAGATTTATCATAAACAAAAGTTCTTGGGTCTACTCTTCTAACGTATGGGTCTCCATTCTTAATGTATACCTTGTAGAATTGTTTTGCTGTCACTAGCATATCCCTAAGCCCTTCCTTAAACATATGTTTAAGTTGATACTTCTGAGTTAGGTAGTCTAGACCATCATGTATAGACTCTTCAATGACCTCCTTGTACTGATACCTCATAAACAAGTCAATATCGTCTGGAATAGGATATTCTTTATTATCCATCTCCAACTCCATACCGAATTCGTTCTCTACTTCTGAATTAATTTCAGCCAATAAGCTATTAGCAATTAAAGAAACTTTAAACTGCTCTTTACGTAATGCAGCATCCATATTGATTGCAAACACACTTTTGTCAAGAGGTCTACTAAGGTCTTCATTACATAGTAAGTCTATCTTATTACGTGTAATTGGATAGTTAGCCATAGTAGCGGGAGAAGGCATGTTGTATTGCTCTGTTACGTAGCTATAGTCGTCATACTCTAAATCTCCATTATATAGCCTATAGTTCCGTACATCTTTATCGTACTCACTAATAGTCCCTTCTGCTTCTGCATGGTCTAACTGCTTTACAATAGCATCAATATTTTCCTTACACCATTCTTGCGTTTTATCGCTATCTGATATAAATTGTTTTGGGAAGTTACTCATTTCTTTAAACTTTATAAGGTATCAATTTTCCGTTTTCTCTTTTATAATAGACAAAGCCCAAGCTTTTTTCCTTGAACTGTTCCATTTTAACTTGTTTATCGTATAAGTCTATATCGTGTATTAAACACAACCCAAAAGCTATCGCCCTATCAGTGTTTCTTAACCCGTATACACTAAGCTCGTCAAGTAGGTCAATAAACCATATGTCTTGACAATTTTCTTCTACATACTTTTCTATAAACTGCTCCATTACAGCTTTAGTATGTTTATTCATTTGTAAGCCGTACTTATTCCTATTTACTGTCTTAGGAGAGTGAGCCGTTGTAGGTCTCTCTTTTAAGTACTGTTTTCCTCCTGCACGCTGAAAATATCCTATAACACCTATACGTGTATATTCTATTAACATTTTCGCGTTGTAATATACGGCTAATTTTAAACATCCATCCCAGAACTCTTCTGCAGTCTCTGGACGCTCTGTATATTCAGCTATTGGGTAGTTTCCTGCTATCTCCATATTATAGAATCTACGAAAGATAATTGCACTACCTAATGACGTTGTTGACGAGTGGTCTTGGTCATACGAGTCAATACCACCTATATCTAATCCTTGAAGTTCAGGTTTAGGGTGTGCAAGTATTTTATAAGGCCCATTCCTATCTAAAACAAACCTTACCTCCATTCCGTCACCTTCCCACTCCAATCTACCACACTGTATTTGTCCTTGTAGCGACTCGCTACTTAGTATTTCACTTCGCTGTGAGTTAATTTTAGATACGTTAAACCTTGAATTTTTTGTTTGTAAGAATGCTTCTTCAACTGAAAGCGGGTAGTTTTGTAGTTCTAAATTGTAACCCTTCTGATTACCAGCCTGTTGCAGTTTTTCCCTTCTTTCTTTAAGAGCTTTAGTTGCATTTTCATTATCAGAGATACCTGTATTTAAGTCAAAGAATCCATGATAACACATGGACGCGGGAATAAACATAGGAATAAGGTTGAAAGCATCAGCATTATAATACATCTCCATAAAATCTTTAGAGGCTGCTTCAATGTCACCACCCGTACCACCAATAATAGGAACGCCATATTGTACATCCCCGTCCATAAAACAAGCTTTAGACGACATATAAGCATTTAAGAGTTCCTTGAACTCCCCTGCTTCTTCAAATACCATGACAGAAAGACGCTCCCCTTTATATACTTCAGGGTTACTCATAGTTCTACAGTGTATAGTAGACTGAAATCCGCCTACTCCCCACTTACCATCCTTATCTTTTATCTTGTACCCAGACCTCATTATCTCATCTCCGTCTTTTAGTATAGAATGTCGAAAGTTTGAGTGTTGATTATTAAGCCCTGCCTTTACCTTATCAAAGAAAGAGGTGGCTGTCACCTGTAAACCAGCGGCTACGCCTACGTGGTTATACGGATAGAAGGTATATTCATGAGCAAGTATACCAGAGTTCATATAAGAAAACCCTTTATCCCTTGCTTTAATAACAATCATACCCTTCTCCTCCTCTTTACAGGTGTCAAATAAGTCAAAGTATGCTTTATCCATATCTCTATACCAAGGTGATATAAGAGTTTTACGACTATTTCCTTTTACTCCGTCGCTACCTAAAATTTTATAGAAGTTTAAATAGTAATAGTGCTTACCTGTAATAGCGTCCATCCCTTTAGGTTTGAAACCATTCTTACACCTATCTATTTGTGTATCCCAATACTCCCTAAAAGCAATGCTTTCTGGGTTTAAATCAGGGACTCCCTCATGGATTAAAGGAGCATATTTCTTAATATCATACATTCTTCTGACTCTGTAGAGTTTCTAGATAACTAAGTTCCCTATTACCTGCAATCTTAGAGCGTTCCCCCCTCCTTTCAATGGAGTCTAAAAGCTTTTGTCTAGTAATAAGTATCTTTTCAACACCAATCATAACCTTTTGTATGTCGGCAGCGTTGTCTATATCAATAGTTACGTTCTGTAAAAGAGAGGTATACTCATCTATCTTCTCATTAAAAGCAGAGAGCTGCGCATCCAACGGGTCGTACTCCAATTCTTTGTACTTACTAATTGCGAGAGCAATTTTTTTATTTTTTTGACCCTTCCAATCGTAGTTATCAAACAAATCTTTGGCTACTACACGCATCCTTTCGGATTCGTTGTAGTGCCTATATGGAGAATCATAGTCGGCAATATAAGATACATACATTAAACCCTTACTCCCAAGTCCTGAAGTTTCTATTACTGACTTAAATTCAGGGATTCCATATATACCATCATCCTCAATTATATTCCCTTGCTTACTAATCTTGAGTAGGTACATGTATTTTTAGTTTGGTTTTCATTATAATTATCCCGTGGTTAACATATTCTACCACGCCTTCCATATTTTCTCCGTCCTCATCTATATACTTAATTCCTACAGAGTCAATACTACCTCCAGACACAATATACTTATTCTCTAAAGGCTCGTAACCTAAGTCAATATAGTTCTCTATTATGTCCCATTCTTGCTCATCGGACATCTCTCGAATATTAACATACCCATAGATGTCTCCGTTAGCCATCTTCTCTACAATTCCGTATTTAGTCTTTTGCTTGTCCATTGTTCTCATCTTGTAAAGATAGTAAATATATCATACTTACAATAATAACAAAAAAAAAGGAGTCCATTACAGACTCCTCTTCCAACCAAAAACCCCATTATATATCAATACATTATCTATTAATCGTGTTGTATGACTCCTCCACCTTTATAATAACCCTTCTTCCCGCTACCACCTAAAGATTTTGGCATCACAGCTTTATACATTCTTTTTGGTTTGGTCACGTCACTCCAAGTTATTTCAGTTAACTTTCCTTCTTTCTTATTTCCTTTTTTATTTGCCATAATTTATGTATTTAATCGTGTTGTATGTAACCTCCGTTCTTATATGAAGCTCTTTCAACTCCTAAGTCAGCTAAGTACTCCCCCCCTAAATTCTTTTCATGCTGAGTACCAAATTTACCCATACGTTTAGCGTCATAGACTTGAGCAACGGCTTCCCTCTTTCGTTCTCTCCTAGACATTCCTTTCGTATTCCTAGAGTAATCTCCTCCCACTTTAGATTTACCCCTCATAAGCTTTCTTGCTGCTTTACGGGTTTGTCTAGAGACCTTACGCCCACCAAACTTTTTTAATCCTCCAGTTCCAAACATAGTTAATTGTTTTAGTTCTCTTCAAAGATAGCCAAAAATTTTTTATGTTTTTCTGAATGCGGATGTACTATACTACAGTGCCCCGCTCGCTCGAAAACTTTGGATACCCTCCCGTCTTCTAACAGACATCGAGTCTGTTCTCAGTCGAAAAACATATCGTTTCACATTATTAGTGTGTGTGTGAGTGTGTTGATGTGTTCCATAACCCCATAAATCTCGATAATCATTAAGTTGATTGTTAGGTTATTGTTGCTAACTGCTTGGTTACTAAGCGTTTTAGCGTTACTAAGAGGTGTATCGGAGAGCTTTCTCCTTTGAAACGAGTGTGTTACTTATTTATTTAAGTAATCAATTAGGTTAAGCAGGTTATATCCACTTACCCACCAAAGGTACAACAAATATTTGACATAGTCAAGCGTTTGATGTAACTAAAGTTGATTACTTGTTATTTATTTAAGTATTTAGCACACTATAGAGAATTATCAACAAGTTAAAAATAATTCGAGAGCTTGCGCTCTCTTCATAGCTTGTTGTGTGTGTGCTGGGTGTGTTTACTCCCGTTGCCTGCTATCTTTCTCTTTTATTATTAGTGCATTTCCTTTGCACATTTATTAATTGCTTGCGTTATATGTAACCTCGCAAGCCTTTGCTCTAAATATACCAACCTTGAGCACAGTAAACAGGTACTTTACCATGTTAGATATTCTTTTAACTTCAGGTAGCGTCTCGGCAGACGTAAAATCGCCAATGCGTTTAAATTCAGCTAAAGCTGATGTAACCGCTATTGTAAAGTCTTTCGTAGACTCTAAAGCTTCTCGTACACGTAACGAGGAGAAAGAAGAGTACGACCAAGCTTTACTTCGTTTGACGTTTCCATCTATGGATACTGATAACAACTATTTTACTTTCACACTTCGTTTTCCAAACAAGACCGTGAAAGATATAGCGCAAGAAATTGCTCTGTATAACCTTACTACCAACTTGCCTTCCGCAAACACTAAGATAGCTAAAGCTATTTTAAGCATGTGCGACGACGACGGTGTAGTATTGTACGATAACTTGTCCGACTTTGCGTCGAACTTTAAGTTATCTGGTAGCGTGTCTAAACTTTACTCTATCCTTAGAGAAAACAAGTCAGCATTTGACCTGTCAAAGTTTGATGAATCCCTTGCGGGACAAGAACTTCAAGTTCAGACATACTACAACGACAAGTTAAAGGACTACACGATAGCCACAACAGACTTTGTCGTAAAAACTAACGATGCATTCGCACCGTTACGTACACCACGAGCAAAAGTTAGTGGTGCATTGTGGTCTTAAAAGAAAGCTCTTCGGAGCTTTTTTTAATTCATACACCAAGACTACAGGTATTCCATAGCTTTCTCGCTCGCGTGACACTGGGTTCACTATCATGCAGCGTAGTCATGCACAGTAACTAATTATTAAACTAAATAGTAAGCAAATGAAGAAGCACTACGTATCAGTAAAGACTGATGTAAGCACGTTAAAACAGTTTGAGGTTGATGAACCCGTACAAAGGTATATAGTTCAGCTAGAACACGCTTTAATAGACGAGAGAGTCAAGGACACTCTACATGAGTTGTATCCAAGGTTAGCAGAACTAACACCAAGAGATGAGACTGAGTATTTAATGTCGTCTAAGTTAAATGCGAAGAAAATGGAGGAGTCTATAAAAGCTTTCGAACATCACGTTGACCAGCTCCACCAGCAATGTGAAAAAGCAGGTAGAGAAGACGTTATAACTCCAGTTGACTTGTTAGACTTAGGGTTTAAAGAAGAATATCAAGAGGCTGAGAAGATAGGCGAAGAATACGTTTCATCAGGGTATATATATTATTCATATTATACAAAATGTATACAACTATTATCAACCTCTGTTGATGATGAGGAGGGATTCTATGTATTCTTAGACGATGACACTGAAGTTCGTAGCATATCTAAGTTAGTGGCTTTCATTAACGCAGTAAACGCATTAGAATCAATTGACTGACCTTATATGAGAACTATTCTTGAGTGGAAGTGTGGGTACTGCGATAGTATCCAGAAATCAGACAGTTCTATAAGATGGCAAATGGATTTCTGCGAATGTGGAAAGTCAGCTGTCGATTTAGAGCAATGGTATCAAAGGAATATGGGTTCTATCATTGTAATTAACACAACTGCATTTGGGGAGATTAAGAACATCCCAGATGAAGATGAGGGAATAAATGAGGGAACAAATGAGGGAATAAACTAGCGACAATTCGTCACCAGTTGCATGTTTCCGCATATAATTACTACGAAAATCACATTATTGTATGAGTTCTCATACAAAAAGTGCTGTTTATGTACTTAATGAATGAAAATTCATACTATAATGTGAGTTATATAGTAATAATTCGCAATTCGCGTATCACAAATCAAGCAAAAATTCACCAGAAGTACCAAAAATTGGTAATAATTGGGACATTATACTAAGAATAAATGTCACATGTACCAATTTAGTACAAATTCGAGAAAAGTACCGAAAAATGGTGCTAATCGGGAAATTTTACTAAGATTGAACTAGTCGGAAATCCCGACATACCACTTAATTATGTACCAATTTGGTACAAATCACTTAGAAATTATGGAGGTTAAGAAAAACAAATACTTAATAGCACTACCAGGATGGCGTGGTGCTAAAGGATTTAATCACCAAACTATATTAGTATCAGGCACAGATGAGGCTGACGCGATAAACTTAGTATATCACATAAAACGAAACTCACATTGGCCTGTTATTATTGGAGACATTAAACAAGTAGATTATTAATCAACTAAAAACCAAAACATTATGAAAACATTTGCAGTAGTATTTATTCCAAAGCACAGATTAAGCGAAGATGACTCATCAGACTTTAAAGAATGGCAAGAAGTAAAAGCTAAAGACAAAGAAAGTGTCATAAGTCAATTTCAATCAAAAGGAATAGTAATTGAATGCAGAGAAATCCTTCAGAACTAATGAAGGTGTATAAAGCAATGACTTATGGATTTGATAAATCTGGATACATAGTAGTAGCAGATAGCTTTGAAGGAGCTGTTGAAGCCGTGAGAGAAGGAGGCCTTAGAATGGTTGACCCTGACGACGTACATGAAATTAGAGGACTTGAAGTTTCAGAGGAATTTAAAGAAGCATGGAAAGGAGAGAACTTTATCATAGAGTATCTTTAAGTAAAAAAATTCTAATCAAACTTGTTTGTGTATCAAAACAAGGGTAAAATGATTGTCAAACTGTAACAAAACAAGCTCAATGTGGTGCATATTCGCACCAATGTAGCTCATTTTGGGTTTAATATGATACACAATCAGCTCATCTTTGAGCTTTAAAAGTAAACTTCAGTGTTTACATTCACCAAAAAAACGGTTGTTTGGTGATTACAATCGCAGAAAAACCGTTTATTCAGGGAATTAACTAATCTTTTAAAAGAAAAAACAGATGAAACAGAAAATGTTTATCGCCTTAATGCTACTAGGTACAGTAACGCAGGCGCAAGACTATTACAGGTCATTATCTTACGAGCAAGTAAGCTATGACTTTGCTAATGAAGAGTATGGTTTTAGAGAGTCTAAGTTAGAAGACACTAGATTCATAACTCATAGAGAGTACTTAGCTTTAGAAACATCACCAGGCTCATTTATCAAAATATCGAGTGCATACTCGCATAACGATAGAAAGCTAGGCGATTGTTATATAATGTCGTCAGACAAGGACATGTATTGTTTAGATTCAGAAGACAATAAGGTTTGGATATTCCTTGATTTTCAGGAGGAAGAAGAATTATTTAAATCAGCCGTTGTATTAACTGATATAGAGAAAATTGAACCCTTTAAAATAACCTGGAAATGAACAACGACGCTATAAATATGGCTATCAGCCAGTTAAGAGAGTTCGATAAAACATTAGGTTATTTACGCACTTACCAAAAGAATGAAATAGCTCTTAACGTAATGCTTATGGACTTAGTAGAGCTGTGTGAGTATGACAATATGGAAGTACCTCAGCACATTGCAGACCAAGTAAACAAATTCAAACAATCAATAAAACCAGAAACAGATGACTAAGATTTCACAAGATGCAGTATTAAAGCAAATGGTTAAGCACTGCAGAGCAAAAAAGATTCACATGTTGAGTCCTAGAAAGAACAAGAGAATTGTTCCGAGAACTATTGAGGATATTCCTACAACTATCAGGAAGTCTTCTTCTAAGATGTACAAAAGCTGTTACTCCGCGCTTCATTACCAACAAAACAAGAAAAGCAAGGTAAGAACAGGAGCAAGAACAATAATGGTAGAAGCTATAAAGGAAAGGAAAACAACAACAACAAAAGAGTTGGTGGTGAACCTATCTGATACTATAACAGCTACCATTAATCACAACGGATTAATAACTGTAGACTTTAAGTAAAATGAAAAAGAATTTCATCAAATTATACCTGTTGAGTCTAGGATTCACAGGTTGTCTAGCAAGTATAGTATATATATTCTATCACATAGGGTGGTTTAATGTAGTTCTATGCGGTGCTGTAGCTGGCTTTTCATGTATAGCCTATACCTTATATAATGACTTGAAGTTGTACAAAACTAGCAAGTATTAATATGAAGGTAAGTATAGGACTTGGTAATATTGAAGCAGTTTCTGAGAATGGGTTAAACATTAGGGTTTATAAGCCTGTCACCCACTATGGAGCTGATTCAATATTATTCTGTAATCATGACTCAGGAGAACAATACTCCTTTAGAGACAGTGAGCTTAAGCAAGCAAGAGAAGAATGCAATCAATACAGGGTTGATGTAGTCATGAACAGTATTAACTACAACGATTCCGTTATTGATTACTGTAAAAATCATAGTGTATTCGAAAGTCTAGAGGTTATAGACGGAAGTATAAACGTGGGAGATACAGAAGTACTAAATCTTATACACGTAATTATGGCACAAGACGCGCCCATTATAAATAGTTACGCAGAAGTAAGAGTTCAGAATATTAAATCATCACTTAATTTAACTGACGTTCAATATGAAACCCTTGAACAACATTTCAGTGCTATGCCGTGACTACATAGCGCAGTTAAATCATAAGCCAACTAACTATCAAATAAGTATTCAAGGGAGTGAAGCGTTTTTATACGCCGCACCTGGTGAATATATAGTTATAGGAAGTAACACTGTAGATTTAACAGAAGATTATTTATTAAGCAAAGTAGTAAAAGAAAGAATCAAGAGATTCTTGTACAATTATCGGAAATTAACTTAAACATTAAAAAACATGTGTGGAATCGCAGCATACTCAGGAAAGAGTGTAAACATTTTAAAAGCTATGCACTTATTAGAAGACAACGACAGTCGAGGTGGACATAGCACAGGAATATATGTAGAGAACGGTAACTTCAAGAAGTTATACAAGACTACAGGAACAAGTGAGAATTTGCTAAAGAGCATTGACCACAACAAAACTTCTTTATTTGTAGGGCATACTAGGTATGGAACTCATGGTGTTAAAACCGCTGAGAACACACACCCATATGCAATCGGTAAGTATATCGGTTGTCATAATGGTGTGTTATCAAACTACAAAGAAGTTTGTACTAAGCACCAGGTAGAAATACCTGATGTAGATAGCAAAGCTATATATAATGTCTTCGAAAAGACGGCAGACTACATGACTCTGGGTGAGCATGGAGGGACTATCAATGCTGTATGGACAGAAAGAGACGGGAGATTATATGTATACCGCCGTAACAACCCTTTATATATGCTGGATACAGGTGATGGAATATTCTTCTCATCATTGAAAGAAGGTTTAGAAGATATATGCCCAGCTGAATGGACGGTATCTGAAGTTCCTAAAGAAAAGCTTTTAATTATTGAAGACGGAGAAATAGTGCTACAGTTAGATGTACCTACTACATACGTTGCTCAACCTGAGAAGAAAGAGCTTAACTGGACAGACTTTAGAGACACAGATAATAAAGGCTCTGAAATTGACGGATATAATACAGGGTATAATAGTGGAGACATTTATGGTGAAGATGAATTCTACCAGACTATGTCTATGCAAATATTTCCTGAAAAGGAATCTGAAAGTCCTGAGATAAAATCAGTGATGAATCAGATAGAGCTCATCGAAGGTCTAGCTATGGAAAACGAGGGGTTCTGGAAGCCTTCGGAGTGCGACACCCTTTATGAGGTATCTTCTAAGTTATATAAAGAGTTGGCTAATCTAGACGAAAGAGAGGCTGAATTAGCATCCAATCAGCTTTATATAAATGTATAACAATTTAGAAAAGAACCTCATCTTCATTTCTGATATAGAATTTGTTGATGAAGTCCTTGCTAGTTGCAAGAAGTTAAAGATTCGTTCTCCGCATAACGATGATGTAAATAAGGTTATTCGAAAACTTAAAAACATTAAAGAATTATGCCAGGAGAAAACGAAATCATAGAGAGCATTAGAGATAATGGGACGGCTTCTGTATTTGATATAGCATCATTTGCAGAAGAAAGTGTTGAAGAACCTCGGTTTGTTTCAGTCACTGTTAGAAATAACGCTGGTAATGAACAAACCATAAAAGTTCCAAACAGTTCAATAAATAGTGAAACGCAAGATGTTGACCCTACAAAGATAAGTAGGGAAGACATGGAGGAGATTATAGAGGCGCATAACCTATGCTGGTTAACAATACATGATGAATGGGCTCAAGGAGAGCTTGATGAGTTTTGTTATTGTGAATATGACCGCGAATGGATATGGGCTGATGACGCTGTATTTGGGTTCACTAGAGATGGAGAAGGTTATTTCCATATAGATACTGATTATGTACGTTGCTATGACACTGATACATGTTACTACGACCACGAAGTAGCTAATGACCATTACTGTTATTATTGCGAAAACTGTGAAGAGTATCGTGATGAAGAACACGACCACGATGAGTGCGGAGAAGGTAGTGGAGAGTCGTACTTCGACAATCAAAGAGGGTTATCATGCAACCGTCAATTGAACCAATTGTTTGGGATGAGTAGTTCTACTTATAGCTTATCTAATAGTATGCAGTACACCTTTGGAGTTGAAATGGAGACAAGTAGAGGTAATCTTGGACATGAAGAGTATCAAGACCTTAACTTAAAGTCAGTATATGATGGCTCTACTTCAGGCCCAGAGTATGTGACTGGCGTATTAAAAGGAGATTCTGGATTTAAACATCTCAAGAAGATATGTGATTCTATATCCGAAGACCATGAAGTAAACTCTCGATGTGGAGTGCACGTCCATATAGGAGGTTCATTTAACAGAAGGTTTACCATCATGTTATTAAGATTGGGATACCAACTTCAAGATGAGTTGTTTATGATGATGCCTGCTTCGAGGCTTCAGAATAGCTTTTGTAAGTATATACCAACTTGGGCAGGTACTGAGATTGATTTTCAGAACTGGCGCTCCAGAATTGGAGAGTATATATACGGAAGCGAGACTGAGCTTGACCAGCATCACAACAAGAAACGTAGACACGACCATTACGCAAGCACAAGATATAGATGGATAAACATCAATAACTTTAGCACTGCAAGTGGTAAGCCTACTGTGGAATTTAGGAATCATGGAGCTAGTATGAACTATAGCAAGATTAGAAACTGGGTGTTAATATGTATGTCTATTGTTAGATATGCAGAGAACAATCAGAGAACTATCTGGCATAACCCTGAGCTTATAACTCTTGAAGAAGTTTTATTAGAATCTTTAGGTGAAAACCTAGGGAAGCAAGTATATACTTACTACAAGAAGAGAGTTCAGGAGTTCAAACCTGCGCATGCAGAATCTAACAACAAGTTACCAAGCCAGGTTATAGCCGAGCATGGTAAGATTAGTTAATAAATATATTAGGCATAAGTGAACGCAGTTAAACTTTAATAATCTCAGCCACTGCACCGTAAGACTTCGAAACAAAACCTGAGAGCCTATTATATTAAAACAAAAACATCATGACTAGACTACAACAAGCTATGCTAGTATTGCTATTAATCATATTAAACATTGCTTTATTCTTAGCATTCGTTATGAGTGGTAGCTTTTGGCTAGTAATGCTAATGCCTTTTGGTTTAATTGCATTATTCCTATTGGCAACAAAATGAATTAGTATAACTCTTAAAAGAAAACTAAGATGGGATATTACAAAGAGCTTGCCATTATAGAGCAAGAGCAACAGCTTGCAGAGCTGTACGAAAACTATCACATAGAACAGATAGTATTACAAGCAGAACAAAGAAAGACAACGAACAGATTAATGTATGAAGAGTTGTTATTAAACGAACAATTAAAATTAGATAAGGAGGAGAACCAATGAGCAAAAAGAAAGAAAGTAAAAAATTAGTTACTGACTCTATAGACGTATTAATGTTTGGAGGTCAAGGACTTAAAGGTAATTTCTATTCAGGGAATTATTATAAAAATGTAAAGACCAACAGAGAAGGTCTAAAGGTTAACGGTAAAACCCAAGTAAGATGGCAATACTAGAAGTTACAGAACAACAAAGAGCTGTAAGGACAGCGTTCTTAAAAAACAACGGGTTAGATTTCGTTGTCGAAAAGAAGATTATGCATTTGTATAATACTAAAAACTTTCAAGACTATAACCAAACTCCTTTTTATTGCACAGTAAATGCAAGTACTAAGGAAGCTCTTGGGCCAGTACGTAGTCAGTATACGGTAAAACAGAATGATGACTTACTGGATTTAGTATTAGACAAAATTGGTGAAGGTAATTATGACCTACATCAATCTAAAGGAGGTACATTTGATAAAGGTAGAAAGATATATCTATTTATTAAGTACAATATGCAGACAGACTGGGGTCAAGAACAGGCTGACTCTTATGTATACGCTTTATCATCTCACGATGGGAGTCTTAAACTCACCTTCGGTGTCTCCAACAGGATACATAGTTGTTCCAATATGTTTAGCATCCTGATGCAGGACAAGGATAACAACCATGTTATTAAGCACACTAAGAAGATAGAGAACCTAAAAAATAATAAGAGTTTAGAAAGCCTTATTAAGGACAACCTATTAGGTATATCATCTCTCATGAAGAAAATGCAAAATGTTCAAGTGGCATTTGAAGATGGATTGGCAGGAGAAATTATGGATTTAATTTCAGACTCTAAACTAAAGAGAAAGACATCTATTCATCATAGACGCAGAGAGAAGATAGAAGGCTCTATTTTAAATGAAATGAATAGTAAGGGATTCACAGCTTATGGATTATTTAATGGGCTTACACATTACCTCACACATTCTGGGGAGGTTCATGAGACAGACCACTTGTACGGTAAAGCTAGTAAGACTAGCTCTAAAGCCTTGCAGATGATTGTTAAGTACATGACCAATCAAGGATGTCTAAATTAACAAATTGCGTAGATGCACTAATATGTGCATACGAAGATTTAGATTTAGAGATTTCATTATTATCATTGATAGCATTAGACTACCTAGTATCCACGCAGGAAACATCTAAGGAGTCTAATGCTTTATCAAGTGTGTATGGATTTTCAGATAACCAATTAGAGATTTGTTATACAGAGTTATCTTATTATGGCTACATAAGGCTTGGAGTGTTTGACGTTATGACAACATCTAAAGCTAAAAAGCTTTTCAATAAGAAGAGTATACGAATGACTAATAATGACCGCACTAGATTAGAAACATCTTTCGAGAGGTTCTGGAAAGCTTATCCAATTAAGATAGGAAAGAAGAGAGCTAAATTCGAATGGATGAAAATGCGGGCATCAGAAGAACTTGTTGCTAAAATTCTTAAAGCGATAGAAACGCAGAAGAAATATAAAGCACAAGAGGAGAGGCGAGGCAAGTTTGTACCAGAGTTCCAACACGCAGAACGATGGCTAAGACATGCACGCTATGACGATGAGTATGTGTGTGGTACTAATTACTTGCCACCAACAAATAATAATCAGCAAAGAGATGAACGATAATGTAGAGAAGATTCTATTAAGTAAGCTTATACACAATAAGCAAGACTATTATAATCATCATGAATTACTTTCGCCTGTATTGTTTGCTGACCCTGACTACAAGAATGTATATATGTGGTTGGATGCAGCGTATCAGGAAGGACGAAGGTTTGATTTACTACAAGCTGCTAATGATTTGAGAAATGTAGTTAAGGGAGTTGACTTTGTGCTAGCTAGTTGTTTAAACGACAATGATGCGTTTATGCACGAGACATTAACATGTATCAACTACCTTAAAAACATTTCAAAGAAAGTAACAGTTAAGCAGTTATGTCAAAGTGTACTCGCCACTATAGACGATAAAGATGTAGAAGACAACATACAGAGTATCGAAAAGGCTATGATGGATATATCAAAAGCTGAACAAGGTACTATTGTAGAGCTTCGTCAACATCTACGTGATACTATTAAGGTTATTGAAAAGAATTCACTATCATCTGGACTTAGTGGCATACCTTCTGGTTTTGCTTCTATAGATAAGTTCACAGGTGGGTGGCAACCTCAAGACCTTATTATAGTCGGTGGTGCGTCGTCTATGGGTAAGACTTCGTTTGCTCTTGCGTTAGCTAAGAACGCTGCAGAAAATGGTCATAATAGCGTTGTATTCTCCTATGAGATGTCAGTACCTCAATTAGTGTCAAGAATTATTAGTGGTGAAACATGCATTGATAATAGATACCTTATAAAGGGTACTCTTACGTCTGATGAGTGGGGGGTCATTCACAAAGCGACAGGACATCTGGAGAATATACCGCTATTTATTGACGAATGTAGCAACACTAGCTTGCGATACCTGGTTAATAAGATTAGGCAGTATGTAATAACTAAGGATGTTAAGCTGGTTATGATTGATTATCTACAGTTAGTAAGTAACATGGTGAAGGGTAGGAGTCGTGAGCAGGAAGTATCCGTTATTGCAAGAACCCTTAAGAATATTGCTAAAGAGCTTAACATTACTATTATAGCTTTATCGCAATTATCAAGAGGAGTAGAGCGTAATGAAGGGTGCAGGCCTATGCTTTCTAACCTGAGAGAATCTGGAGAAATAGAGCAAGCAGCAGATGCTGTAGTTTTTGTATATCGACCAGAATACTACGGGTTTGAAGGAGACCAGAACGGGAATTCGACACAAGGAAAGGCAGAGATTATATTTGCCAAAGGAAGGAACATTGGTATTGGAAGTAAGTGGCTTAAATGGATTAACTATTTAACTAAATTTGAGGAACTTAACGATGATAATTCTTACAATAACTTTGTTGATAACAATTAATTTCGTATCTTTGTAGAGTAATGAAGAACCCAGAAGACATAGTAAACAAGGTAGCCTCACAGCTACCATTCTCCAAAAAGTTAATCAAAGAGGTTGTCAATAAAACCTTTAAAAATATAGATGAGCGAATGGAGAATAAAGAGAACATCATGCTACGAGGTTTTATGAAGTTTGTTTGTGCATCAGACAAAAAGACTAAGACCTATAGTATGGATGAGTATAAACAATTAAAGACTAAAGACAAATGAAGCCTAACATCATTGTAGTAGGTAAAAGTGGTTCAGGTAAATCAACATCACTGAGAAACCTAAACCCACACACTACCGCTGTATTAAATACAGAAAGGAAACAACTTCCGTTCAAAGGAGCGAAAGAATTTAAGAATGTGCCAGTGCCAGACTTGAATACATTCAATACAGCGTTTGATAAAGCAGTTAAATCAACAGATATTGACACTATTGTAATAGAGTCTTTCACCAGCCTCGTAGAAATGATATATAGAGAGGCTGACATCAGGTTTAAAGGTTTTGATGTATGGTCATTCTACAATAAAGAGATTGACCGTATCCTGAATATGAGTAAGAATACAGATAAGTATGTAGTGTTCTTAGCTATCGACGGAGCTTATGACGGGGAAGACGGTGTACAAGAAAGATTTGTCGCTGTTGACGGAAACCGCTGGAAAAAGCGAGTAGAAAAGGAGTTTGTTGTATGCTTATTTACAGACAACCACCTAGATAATGACAGAATGAATCACAGATTCAGAACTCAATCATTAGGAAAAGACTCAGCAAAAAGCCCTATGGGTATGTTTGAAGAGTTACATATAGATAACGACCTTGCACAGGTCATTGAAAAGTGCGAAGAGTATTATAACTAACCATAAAAACGTAAACAAATGTTTGACAGTTTAGAAAACGTAGAAGTAAAAGCTCAACAAAGCTATCTACAAGAAGGAGTCCATACAGTAAAAGTTGTGGAGATGAAAACCTCTGCACAGAGGGAAGGTTATACGGGAACTCCGTATACAGAGTTTAAAGTTCAAAGCCAGCAAGGGATTGCTTACTTGAAGCTTAGTGGGGCAGATGATAAAACATCAGACGCCGCTAAAGAAGTTCGTCAGAAGATATTCAAACGCTTTCTTATGTCTGCTGGAGCAAAGCAGTTCTCTAACATTCCATTGGCTTGTAAAGAAGCTGTAGGTAGTGTTATTGAGGTGATATTAGGAAAGAGAGAATACTGGACTAACGACAAGGATACAGGCGAACCAGTAGTGAAGTATGTAATAGATTACAAAACTTCCGCCCCTGAAGGTGCAAACCTTAGATTCGATGAAAAGAATAATAAGTTATTAAGCCCCTCGGATTCGGCAGCATACAAAGCAGCGCATGATGCGTTTCTAAATGCTAGCTCAGGCGGTGTTGCAGATTCAAGCATGCCGTTCTAATAATTAAAAAGTGTAGTAGCTCATAGGAAAATCCAGGTGAGCTACTACCGCTTTTTATTATGAAACTAAAGCACATAGCAAAGGTTGTTAAAGGTAAGTTGCATTTCGCAGACAGAGAGCGACTAGACCAAGACATTAACCGACACAACGATAAGACTATTGAAGTTACATTATCGGAGTATAGACCAAAAAGAAGTAATCAATTGAACCAATATTACTGGGGAGTAGTCGTGAAAATCATATCTGATTATACAGGGTATACAAAAGAAGAAACTCACGAGTTATTAAAGCAAACTTTCCTTAAGAAAAAAGTATTGATTAACGATGAATGGTACGATACCACTGAAAGTACTACAAAGTTATCTAACAAAGATATGTTAGAGTTTATCGAGAAGGTCAAACAATGGGCAGCTCAAACTTTTTACCTATATATACCAGACCCGCATGAAAAAAGATGAAATATTTATACCCTTTAACGTACCGTCTAGCAAGAACAGCAAGCAGTGGACAGGTAAATACCTGATAAACAGCAAGACGACAAGAGAGTATATAAAGAACACGAAAAAGTTTTATAAAGAAGGGAAGGAGAAGTTCCTAAAACTTATTGAAGGCTTGGAAAAGCCGTACACAGTATCATTCTTTTTCATACGAAATAGTAAAAGAAAGTTTGATTACATCAACCCAGCTCAAACGGTTCAAGACCTTATGGTGAAGAACGGTTGGATAGAGGATGATGATATACATAACCTCATACCGCATTTCAGTGGGTATGTTGTAGATAAAGAAAGAGCAGGAGTAATCATTAAAATCTTAAAAGATGGCACGAGAAACGCATAAATCTAGACTATTAAAGTACTTAAAAGAGTACAAAAGCATTACCTCATTAGAGGCAATCAGAGACCTTGGTAATACAAGATTATCAGCCTCTATCTTCCTATTAAAAGAAGACGGAGTAGGGATAAAGACGGAGAACGCAAGAGTAGCTACCAGATGGACTAATAAGGATGGTAGTAAAAAGATGACTAACGTAGCTAAATATGTATTATGCTAGAAAATAACGGAATTATTACAGACAACAACTACTTCGAGGATAAAGAGTATATATCCGCTAGTATGGTAAAGCAGGCCCTGCAAGGGAGCAAGAAGCAGTTTGACTACGCTATGTCACAAAACGTAGAGAGTGAGGCGTTCTTAGTAGGGTCTGCGTTCCATGCTATGATGCTTGAACCTGAAGAGTACAAGAAATTGTACGCTTTTGAACCAGCAATGGACAAAAGAACTAAAGCAGGTAAAGAGTATATAGCAGAATGGAAGGCCCAGAATGAAAATATTCCCAACCACTTACCAGGAAAGTCTGAAGAGATGCTTATTAAAATGCAAGAAAGCCTGAGCGCTCATCCAGTATACAATAAGTTAATCAAAGATAGCGGTGAAAGAGAAGCTATAAAACTATTTGAGTTAGAGGGTGCTAAGTGTAAAGCTAAAGTTGACTATTATGACGTGGAAGACAACTATATATTAGACATTAAGACTTGTAAAAAGATTGATGTTGAAACAATAGCTAAAAGCATTCAGGAGTACAAGTATGGTATTCAGGCAGCTTTCTATTTAGACGGCCTTAAAGCTCATAAGTTTTACTTTGCGTTCGTTGAGAAGAAAGCTCCTTACGACGTATTAATAGTAGACTTTGTAAACGGAATGGAGGACAGTAGACAAGCGTACAAACATGGTATTCAGAACATCCAGACATTTAGAAAGATGGATGAAGAAGGAATAGATGATATGTACACAGCGTTTAACAACATAATTACATATTAATGGAGATAGTATTTGTATACGGGACTTTGAAGAAGGCTCACGGAAATCACAGGTTAATACATGGTTCTAAATATGTAGGAACAGGTTTAACAAAAGATAAGTTCGTTATGTATGAAGACGGGATTCCCTATGTATCAAAACGCTATCCATCAACTAATATCTCAGGAGAGCTTTACCAAGTAAGTAAAGCTACTCTTGCAGATTTAGATATGCTGGAGGGACACCCTATTTGGTATAAAAGAGAGAAGACCTTAATTAAAGTTATTGATAAAAACAATAACATAAAACTAATCAATGCATGGTTGTACTTCAACGAGATGATACCATCAGGCGCTAAAATAAATAACATAGGAATTTATGGCTACAAAGAGAAATCAAAGTTTATCTCCCTATTACACAAACAAGAGAACCAGGGAGAGGATAGATAAGTTACTACATAAGAATGCTATCATGCAGAGTAACTTAGGCATAGAAAGTACTAAAGAGGAAAAAGAAGAAACAAATGAAAGGACAACAGAAATCTTTAACAAAATCGCATCCTTGGACGCCCAGTTTGCAAAGGATACGTTCCCTGAATATACGTGAGGAAGAGAAGGACATAATTAGCGAGCTAATAACAAAGGCATATATATATAACGATATAAGCTTTGAGTTACTAAACACCAGAAAAAGAAGTGTAGTAGACACTCATTGTGTATTAGCCACTATAATTAGAGACTACTTTAAGTTACCCCTTGAGACTGTAGGCAAGATTCTAGACAAGCATCATGCCACTATTATACATTACTCGAAACTTTACGAAGAGGTATTATGTTTAGAAGATAGAAGTAAAAAACTATATGATAAGCTAGCTGATTATGCAAAGTATAGGATGTATGGGTCTGACGGTTACGTGGATTTTGATGTAATTGGTAAAGACAACAAAGAGTTACAAAGAGCTTGTAGAGAGCTTATTTCTACAAACAGAGCTTTGTTGCTTAAGCTAGAAAAAGTCAAGGAGGTATTAAATGTATAAGATGCCTATATGTTTTAACAAGCTGACATACGAAATTAGGTATTATGGGAAACGCAGAGGGGAAAGGGTGCTTCTAGATAAAGTTTATAAAAAAACTTCTAGAGAGGTTTGTATAGGTAAAACACTAGAGTTGGTAAACGATTCCAGGTATAACGCAAACTTGATGACAAGGCTAAGGTCTAGTAATCAAAAGACTCAGGGATGTGAAATAAAAATTATATCTTTGGAGAACATTTCCCAATGCGGATTCACTCAACCTAGATTCAGTCATGAAGAGTAAATTAACAGAACAAGAACAGCAAATTATTAATGCTGTAGCAGATATGCACGCTAATAGTGGAGCAAGTCTGAATAAAACTCAAAGAATACTTAGAAAGAAGTTTAACATCATTGTATCTCAACGCGATATACAAAGGAGGTTAGATGGCTTTAACGCAAAGCGCGAAGAAGCTAGTGATGTAGGATGATGAAACTGGCAGACATGCCCTCCTGTCTCGGGGGTGTAGAGTAAGGTATAAACTTGGAATATTTGGGTTGACCACAACGCCTATGCATGGCTTTTGTTCCACAGCTAACCTCTACGTGGTGGTTCGATTCCACCTCCTACAGCAAATAGTTTTAACTATACTTAAAACTTTACCATTTTGTTGACGTTAACAAAAAGAGAAACCTGTATATGTATAATGTCTAGTAAAACGAACAAAAAACTGGACAAATGTCCACTCCAGTAAACAACCTGGTATGGCTATAGCCTTACGTTGTAGGCTATTTTGTATGGCTATCACCTGCCATAACTTTATATATAATATATAGATTTGGCGAAGTATAAGTTACAAAAAAGCAACTACCATGAAGGGTATTATACAGGAAGCCTTAAGAAAGGTTAGAAACAAAAAGCGAAACAATGGGCTAAGGATAGTCCAAAGATATTTACTAATTAAGTACAGGCTAAAAATAAGCTTACGTGCTCTAAAAAAAAGAACAAAAGAATGAACAACGAAAAAAGCCAAGAAGAGCTAAGAAACGAAGAGGTCGCTAGAGATACATGGGATTCATGGGTTAACGACTTAGAGGAAAAAGAACAACCAGAAGCCTGTAGTGTAAACAATCCAGATTGCGAGAACTGCGGGAGTTAAAAACCAATCAAGATGATTAAAATAGCTTTAATAATCATGATAGCTTTAGGTATATATCTTACATACATAGAGCATAAGAAGTAAGGAGTGGCGAAACGGTAAACGCAGAATTTCTTACCTAGAGTCGGAGTAATTAACCGTATGGAGCTAGGTGGTTCGGAAGTGGTACAAGTCCACATAAAGGCTGTGATGTCCTTCGTGCAGGTTCGAGTCCTGCCTCCTTGACAACGAGAGTACCAAGCGTGAGTTGGGCATATAGTGAAAATCCTATTAATGAGAATCAATAGGTAAGAAGTCCTAAGCTGGGGAGCTTAGGCAAAATCAGCATCAAAAGTAAAGCCCTTGGGTAGGAGATGTCTTACTCAGGGCTCACTTTTGGTCAACTTGTAAGGATTACTTACAACTTAAAAATAAAAAGTTATGGAAATAATATCAAATTGTTGTACTGCACCAGTAATAGAGGAAACCGATCTTTGTTCCGCTTGTATGGAACATTGTGACCCTGTAATATTAGATGATTAATTAACTAAAAACTAGGAAGATGAAAAAAGTATTATTAATTTTGTGCGTTATATTTTCGGGCTTAGTACAAGCTCAAAATACTGACCTTAAAATATGGGAGTCTCAGTATTCAGAGTTTCGTGAATGGAATGCAGACTCAGCGAAATACTCAAACTACTATGGCGGATGGCAGAAAACCAAGTTCGCCTACACTAAGGAGTTTATCGCTATTGAGTTAGAGGAAGATAAGGTGAAAAAGATTTGGTGGGCTTATTACAACAGCCCTAACAACTATACAGATTGTTATTATACTGAACATGATGCCTTTAAAATATGCGTTAATACAAAAGAAGATAAAGTCAATATCTGGGGTAACGCCATAGATGGTAGGTTTACAACCGTCTGGACTTTGAGTAAAATTCATCAAATAAAAAAGGACTAACACCAATTAAACTAATAAAGATATGGACAAGATTTACGCAGCAATTACGGTAGTATTATTAATAGTAGGCTATTCGTACTATTGGGTATTTAAAGACGAAGACTAATGAGAACAATACTAGAATGGAGGTGTGGATACTGTGATAGTATTCAGAAATCTGATAGCAGCAAAAGGTGGTCAATGGATTACTGCAAATGCGGAGAGTCCTTCGTTGACCTAGAGGAGCACTACCAACGTAATATGGGGGAAGTTATCGTTATAAACACATCAGTATTTGGCGAAATAGATACAGGCGATTCCCAAGCAACTAACACCATCAATGAAGATGGAGATTATAATAAGTTCCTGAAGCTGTGCGAAACAGCTGGAATAATACGTGAGGGAATAAATGAGGGAA
>ERZ1046148.39-NODE-39-length-69769-cov-7.017600_pt1 | contig 69769 bp, 54 predicted proteins | sample MGYA00383090_ERZ1046148 | MGnify/ENA primary metagenome ERZ1046148 (study PRJEB29581, sample SAMEA5548360) | metagenome | biome: marine; feature: coastal; material: water | depth 25 m | study: Short-term variability in the microbial, nano- and picoplankton dynamics... | reverse complement strand
GTATCTGAAATGGGAGAATTGGTACTGGCATCTATTTGTCCTGCATGTAAGCATGATTATGGTGACGACGAAGCACAACAATGCCCTACCTGTGGAGCGAGTAGACCGATGGTTGAATCAGCAATGCAGGCCCCTAAGCGGTCTTGACACCGTCTGGCCACAGAACTAGAATCAGGGTCTTGCCACGGGTCCTTGGAGTATGAGTTGTGTTTGGATTCATCCAAACAATAGATCCAGTAGGATAAGTACCATCCTCGTCCCAAACCTCTCCTTCCAGAACTAGGTATGCTTCACCACCTGGGTGTGAATGAGGCATGAAAGCGTCTACTTCTACTTCGGAATTGGCTTCGTATAGGACCAATGATGTTTTATCTTCCCGAGCAAGTTTACCAAGACGAACTCCTGTACCAAAATCCTTCCATCGTATATTGGCTTCTAGCCATTCTCTATCGAATTCGAAATTCATCCATTCTGACATATTATGAGTGAAGGGCATGGTATTGGCATTAGGCGCTCATTGATGATTCTTCGCAATACTGTTCCTTTAGATAGCGTTTAATGGTATCTGCAAATAGATATTGTTTTTTAGGATGATGATTACCAACGTATTGATTAGATGAGGAAACAGAGAGATCTTCCAGTAACGATGTATCGGATCTTGTTGTATTTGTCTAGGATGAAAAGTTCAGAACCTGATTCTAGGAGATTGGTGAGAATCGAAAGGGCAACGAGTGTGGACCGAAAAGAACTTCGCGACTTCCTGGGGAGAATGGAATCAGCAGAACTAATTGAACCAAATGACACTGGTAAAGTAGGTCGAGGTGGGCACCCGGTGATTCATTGGAACATTACTGAAACAGGTAGGATGTGGCGTTCAGATATAGGACGTTTCATCCAATTGGGACAACGAATCGGAATGTATCCTGAATCGTTTTTCTATTTGCCCTCTGATGAGTTTTAGGTGGTTTAATTACCTCCTATGTACATCCTCTCCTGTATATATCAGACACCGACGTGGGAACTTTCATGGCGAGCAAGAATCCGGTGGATAAAGTTGCTAAAGGACTTACAGCATTAATCGATGAATTCACAAGTTCTGTGAAGGAGTTGGTAAATGCAGGTGAAGAAACTGTAATCCACATGGCCGTTGGCAGTGGTAGAGCAATTAGCGCCATCGTCGATGCAACCGGCACCGTGACCAAAGTTACAGTTGAAACTGCAGGAAATGTGGTCGGGGCTGTTGGCGGAGGAGTTGTTCGCGCAGTAAAGAATATTGGTAAAGGAAATGAAGAAGTGAAGGAGGAATGAAAAAATGATTGATAAAATGATGTTTGGAGTTTTTGGAGTAACTGTTGCAGGATTCTTAGTAGGAATTGCGCACAGTGGTTTCAAACACTACTACGATAAGTATGCAGAAGAACAAGATCTTATTGATGGCTCAGTACAAAAAGTAATAATCGTGAAAGATGAAACCAAGAAATCAAGGAGGAGTAAGTAATGATTCCTGTAGTGATTGGGCCGGCATTTAGTCTAGCTTTTACATCAGCAAGGGTGTTGATTACCTCAGGCTCTGCTGGGATGGGATATGGTCTCGGTAGAAAATATGGGCGTAAAGCCTGTGAGTTGTTAGATAATCTCGATGCTAGAGTTAAGACTGTAATTAATAATATTGCTACAGAATGAGGGATGTTATGAGAGGAAATATCATCTTACCATTTGCATTAGGATTTGCATTAGGAGGTCTTGCAGTCTCTATTATTGATTCAAAAAAGAGAGCCCCACCGCCGGGGATTTGGATCGATGAACAAGAAATGGCATGATTCTAATCATGCCTTTTATTTACAAATCCTATCGATTTGGGCACTTTGCTAATCATCAGCACTTTCTTGTTAGCAAGCAATTATTGATGACTCCTTAGCCTCTATTTCAAATGAACAAACGTGTTCGGTTGTATGTGGTCGAACCTCTTAGTCTACCCAGTATTCCTCCAAGTAACATATGGGATGCTTACATTCTCTTCCTTCTAGTGCCTATGTTTATGAGGATGATTTTGCTAAGCCGTCCTTTCATTAGAGTCACGAAACAACTGGCGCCACATGGTGGATGGTTTTTCAAACGCCTAAAGGAATTACCAATAAGAGGAATTGGCTTACTAGCCTTTAATGAGATTTTAGCATTCTTTTTACCAATGCTATTAGTATTTGTTTTACGCTTGGTATCAGATCCACTTGGATGGAATAGTTGGGATGAAACCCCTACTCTTGGTTTGATTTTGATTATCCTCGCAGCAGTGTTATGGATATGTTTAGATTTACTTAGAATTGCGCGGATAAGGCGCATGCTTTCCGCTATTGAAAAGCAAAACATCGAGCGATTACGGAAGGCTGCAGATGCTGGTTTAGGCGTTAGAGGCTGGCTGCGTCGTTTCGCTCGTAAGGATGAAGAGGAAAAAGAAGAAAAGGATAGCTCGGTTTCTCGTGTCTCAAAAGGCGCATTAACTAAATGGGGTTTGATGGCTTTCAAAGCAAGAAAGTTCACTCCTGCTGGTCTTGTTTCCGCAGTTGCAACCGGCGCTGCAATTGAGGTTGCTCGTATGGGAGCCGACAAAGTATCCGATATGATTGATGAAAAGATGCAACATGAATTTGAGAAGATTGCTGAGACCAATTCTAAAACTCTGCTAATCCTATTTATGCGTGATTTAGCCATGGGAATAATCCCTATACTTATTCTATGGAGCACTCCACTAATCACTGGATAGATTGATGAAAGGAAGTCGATTGGCCCGGATGGAGATACATGACGCTACTCATATTGATGCGGCATGGCCAATCGGTTTGGAATGCTGCAGATAGGTTCACAGGTTGGGTCGATGTTCCTCTTACTGAGAAAGGAATCGAAGAGGCGATTCAAGGTGGTAAAGACATAGCTCATATGCCGATAGATGAGGTGCACACCTCTACTTTGATTCGAGCACAGATGACGGCTATGATTGCATTATCCCAACGCAATGATGGCAAGACACCTGTATTCGAGAAGAATGGTCAAGGTGAAAGAGCAAATTGGAATCAACCGAGAGGAAAGGTGGAATCAATTCTTCCAGTTCATGTAGCATGGCAATTGAATGAGAGGATGTATGGCGACCTCCAAGGCTTGAACAAGCAGGCAACGCGCGACAAATATGGCGATGAACAAGTTCACATTTGGCGAAGGTCGTTCGACATCCCCCCTCCAGGGGGGGAGTCTCTAAAGATGACTGCAGCTCGCACAATTCCTTATCTCAATGAGAAAATATTACCATCGCTAGAGTCGGGTAAAAATGTCTTTATTTCTGCACATGGCAATAGTCTCCGCAGCATTATCATGAGTATCGAAAATTTATCCCGTGAAGAAGTACTGAAACTTGAGGTTCCAACAGGGATTCCGCTAGTCTATGAGTATGAAAATGGTAAATTGATTCGTAAATGAATTGATGCACTTCGACCTTGTGGGACTGTTATGGCCGAGTGGTTGTTTGATGGATATCCAGGTCGGGTACTAGTTGTTGATCTCTCAGCAGGTACCTGTGAATCCCGAGAGCTTGAGCATCAGGTATTGATAGAATCAATCGGAGGCAAAGGCCTTGCGACTCGCCTGTTAGTCGATTGGGATACCACGGAGGAAGATGCATTCGAATTAGTTCATCCAGTTCATGGCGGTAGTGATGTAGCAAGTCATCCATCTACGCCACTGCTGTTGATGACAGGGCCTTACCAATCATCCAAGGTCGGCTCGACAGGAAGGGCAGTGATATGTACCCGCTCGCCCTTGACCGATATTTTTCTCGACACGTACATCGGTGGCAATCTTGGTCATGACTTGCGCTTAGCAGGTTGGGAAGGGATTTTTATTCATGGCCGCAGTGATACGCTTGTACGACTTGAGATCGATGATCTCAAAGCGACTTTACATCCTGCTGAAGAATTATCTGGATTGAGTACTTGGCAGACAGAACAGAAATTACAAGGTTTAGGCGAATGCCTTTCCATCGGTCTCGCAGGCGAAAATCAAGTTCGTATAGCCTCGCCAATTACCGCTGGTCGTAGAGCGGCGGGTCGTGGTGGTAGTGGTGCGCAATTTGGTTTCAAGAATCTCAAAGCAATCACCGTCAAGTGCTCGGGTAGTGTACGTTATGCCTCTGACCCCAACCTAATGGTTGCAGTGAAAAAACAGCGCGGGGAGATGGGAATTAGGCGAAAGAATGGAGACCCTTTCTACTCCTTTGGAACTTCTCGAGGTCCGATTTATGCATCTTCCACTTCGAGAATGCCTACTGCCAATTATACTTCGGCTACCGGTGCAATGACCAAAATGGGTACTAAGGAGGTATCAAGTCAATTGGATGCTAGAAAGTTGAGTGGTGAGCATTGGCATGAATCACTACCAAATGCTAAGCAATCCGCTTGTTGCGCTCCTTGCCCAATCGCATGTGAAGCAGCAGATAGAATTGAAGGACAAAAAGGTAAACCAATCCATACTAATCGAACAGACCGTCCCGAATACGAGACTTTAGCGATGCTTGGCTCTAATCTGGGTATTGATGATTCTCTCGCGGTGATGGATGGAAATGATGCTTGTAATCGTCTCGGTATAGATACAATCAGTTCTGGAGCAGCCCTCTCATTCATCTGTGAATTGACTGAGCGCGGGTGGTCACCTTGGGCAGATACTTTCATCGCTCCATTCAACTTTGGATCATTCAGTAAAGGAGATCAGGTTCCATGGCGCTTTGGTATTGCTGAATTACCAGCATTAGCATTAGCCTTGTTAGCAGATGCGAGTATTGGCGATGGTACTCTATTCGGTACACTTGCTGGCGGGGCGGTAGCTGCTAGTATTTGGGTGGAAAATGAGACAGGACATCCGGCAACACATTTGACTGCGCATTGCAAAGGACTGGATTTACCGGCATGGGATCCTCGAGGTAAACGTGGCAATGCTGTTGCTTACATGACGAGTAATATCGGAGCCAGCCACATGCGAGCAGAATACAAGACTCCTACCGGCCTTCCTGATAGTTCTGCAGTAGATTTGATGGCGGAATTAGTCGAAAGTCAGAACGAAATCGTAATTCGCGATAGTATGATTCTTTGCGCCTTCGCCAAAGGAGTAACGTCTAATGAAGTAATGGTTGAGGCATACAATTCAATTACAGGGCAATCAACTAATTGGAGTGAATTGAAATCTAGAGCGGCAGAACAATGGGATTTAGCACGTGCTTGGAATGTTAGTTATTGGCAAAGACTAGGTCATAATCCTAAACAACAAGACCTCTTATCTTATAGATTACGTAAAGATCCACTTCCTGATGGTATTGCTAAGGGAATGGTTGGCTTTGTGGATGATGAAGATGAACGGTTTTGCATCGAGGAATACTATCGCTTAAGGGGGTGGACTGTGAATGGAATTCTCTCCTAAACGCTGGCTATTATTTCCTGCTGCTGGCTATATCATACTATTATTAGTCATTCAATTGATTGCAATGCCGCTGGCTTTAGAATCATTACCAGATAATTGCCCAACCGATAGTCAGAACTGCATTCATAGTTCGCAAGAGAAATCTTATCGGGCAGAGTTAGAACCATTGCGATTCAATGCTAGTTTGGAATCAGTAATGCAAGGTATTGAACAATGGGAGGAAAGTCTGTGGTTTTCACAAGTTGTTTCTAGTAATGAAAGTGCAATGAATCTTGTACATCGTACACCATTGATGCAATTTCCAGATGATGTGTTCATCAGCCTAGAATGCAGAGATGGTATGGTTGACGTAATATTCCATAGCCAATCTCGTTTAGGGAAGAGTGATCTAGGAAAGAACGTTGATAGATTCACTCAATTTCATGCAGCAATTAGTGCAAATGAATACACCGGAAACTGCACTCAATAGGCTTGGCCATCATCATCGATGAGTACTACGTTGATAGCCATGCCACGTTTGTGAAAACCAATTAATTCGAGTGAGTGTATACGATGCCCGGTTGGTGCGACACCAAGAGTAGTACGATTTTCTCTGCTCAATTTTCTTCTTTGACCCTTGACCCCGTCGAACCAGGGGTTGAGACCTTCAGGAGTAAATTCAATTCCAAGAATCATGTCAACGCCATCAGTTGACTGTGCAGCATCAGCATCAGCGTCACTAGGGATGGCAACACAATTTGGATGTGTGTGGAGCCAATGAGTAAATCGTCCGGCCCGTGGGCCACGCTCAGCACCAAAAATTTCGTCAGTCCACTCCTCCGGGAGATGATGAACAGAATAGGAATCTCCTCTATTCATCATCACTGCCTCGCTAATGACTAAACCCTGTCCTGCAAAGAGGTTATTTTTTCTTTTATTGCCAGAAAAACGTGCATCGACTTCCGGAAGATGAAATTTTTCCGGATCAACTTCGAGCCCAACCAGAATTTCATCAGGCAATGCCTCAAGAGACCATGAGAGAATCGACTCTAGAATCCGCCCTGGGAGATGAACCTGTGCCACATATTCATCTGCTTTCGCTTCAGAATCACAATTATAAATTCTCATGGCATCTTTCAACCACGGTGATACCATGTTTGGTCCACACCGTGACCTACCATCAAGGGTGTGGCTTGCACCACGCTAATGAAACGAACTTTCAAAGACAGAGGACTTCCTCCGTCCCCTATGGCCAAGAAGAAGAAGGGTGGTTTGGGCCGGCTTTTCGGGGCTATAACCGGCGGTCCTTTTGAACGTCTTCAGAAGCAAATCGATAAAACAATCGCCGAAAATGATTCAGAAAAGAAGCTCGCTCGTAGCCTTGAACAACTGGTACGAGTAATTGGTCAACAATACGAAGAAGGTAATATCGATGAAGAAGAACATGATATCCTTGTAGAAGAGATTGAAGATAATGATCCGAATGATCGTTCATGGGCTAAGGTAAGTGACGAGGAGGATATGTTCTATGGTGATGACATGCCTGATTCACCGGTATTAAAGTCTGGAAAGAAAGTCAACCTAGACGAACTTATGGCGGCAAAAGGAGATTCATTTACCGGCTCGTTTGGTAGAGATGAATTCGATGATTTCAAGTCCAAAATGGCTGAGGACTTCTTTTCCGATAAGGTGGAAGAAAGTAATGATGGTCATGATGACGATCGTCAATTACGTATGCAAAACCGTGCCTTTGGCGACGAAGATGCTGACCTAAAGAAAATGAAACAAGCAATCGCAGAAGAAACCGGACTCGATGACCCTAATGCCGAAGAGGAAGAAGATGAAGACCATTATTTCGATGAAGATGGAATCGAATGGTGGAAAGATGAGGAAGGCTGGTGGTGGTATCGCGAGTCTGATGAGCATGACTGGGTCCAGTACGAGGAATGATTACCTTCACGGAAGAACCTAGTTCGTCCTATTCTAATTGAATCGCATGATAATTTCGCATCATCGCTAGGTTTATTGCCATTAATTACCGGGCTTGAAACAGTATGGAATTCAAAGACCTCCATGAATCTGAGAATATTTATCTCTATGCAGGAGACCTTCCAGAGGTAAATAGGGAAAATGTACCTTTCATAGGTCTGACATTGAAACCAGAGTCGGAATGGTGGAATGAGTTTCACATCAAACACGATGTTACCGGAGCCATAGATTTACCAGATAATAGCGTTGATATCTTTCAATCGGAAGACGTGTTTGAACACATAGATTACGACCAGCTAAAGTCTACTATCAACGAAATCTATCGTGTACTAAAGCCTGGAGGCTTGTTTAGACTTTCAATGCCTGATTATCGATGTGATTTTATCTATGAAAGATCAAAAAAGGATAAACACGGCAATATAATATTCGACTGGGGTGGTGGCGGTAGATATCTCAGAAGAAAGAAAAAAGTTGTAGATGGAGGCCATGTTTGGTTCCCGAAATATGAAACTACGAAATCACTTTTAGAAAGTACTGAGTTTAGCGATATTAATTTCTTACATTACTACGATACTGATGGGACACCAGTCCTGAATAAAATAGATCATTCAAAATGTTTAGTTCGTCGAACCCCTGATTTCGATGAGAGGGTTTCATCACCATTACGCCCAATGTCAATAGTTGTCGACTGTAGCAAATAATGAATAATATCTTTGGAATTATTTTATTTTAAGATTTTTTAGTTGTTAAAAATAGTTATATGCTCTCAGTCTTACCGTTGCATATGGTACAGAAAAGCCATCTCAGCGTCTACCTAGCGATTTCTTTATTACTTCTCAGTATGCCATTTCCAACGGTAAAGGCAGACCTTTACGATTATGAGTTTAATGGAGAAGTCATTGCATCTGGAAGCCAATATGAATTGGATCTCGGCCAAATAGAGGCCGGGAAGCAAATTAAAATCATGGTCTCTTCTTCTTTGAAAGATTTTGACGTAGTGCTACTGACCGATGCTCAACACGATTCATGGGATGGGACTGATTTCATAACCAATGCTTCAGAGATAGATACCAGTTTTGCATATTATACTTGGACAACGGAATACGCGGGACATTTTTGGCTAGTAGTCGATAATAGTGCAACTATTGCTGGTGGAGCAAATGAGGGCGAAGAAATCACCATTTCCAGCGGTCATGTTGATGTCGACGACCCATATGGCGACGAATTTGAAACTCGATTATTCATAGAATCAAATACTATCTTCCACTATGATTTAGGCATGATTGCTGCTGGTGATAAATTAGATTTACGAGTTGATTGTGAGGATTGGATAACTCACAGCCTTGATGCATTTGTGGTGAGTGAAGAAAATCGCGCAGCATTTGCATTGTCAGGACAAGATGTATGGGATCGTAATGCTAGCTACCTTGATGTAGGCACGGAAAGTTGGAGTTTTGAAGTCCCGAGTGCTGGGCAATGGCATATATTTGTCGAGAACGGAGATCGAGGAGATGCAACAAATGACCCCGAGGGAGTATTGGTCGATGTCAATTTTGATTCAAGCGACCTTCTTCCTTCTGTAATTCAGGATACTACTCGAATGATTGAGAAATCGGATACTTGGAGAGTAGATCTTGGAGCACTTTCAGCTGGTGATGTAGTTAGTTTTGGCTTGTCAATGGATGGATTATTTGACGATCTTGATGTATTGATAATGACCTCTGGTGAAGCCGATTCATACTTAGCAGGAGAGCAAGCAGTAGTGCTTGGCCACGCTAGTCTTATCGATAACGACTTTTTCGAAAGTTGGGATTATAGATTTCCTGATGCTGGTTCTTATTCTTTGATTCTTGATAATACGAAATCACCATCAGGTGGTGCATCTGGAGATAGTGCGGTTCATGTAGAGATTACCGCACAAGAAGTAACCTTACTAGGTTCTTGGTTAGGTTGGTACCAGAGTAGACATTATGTTGATGATGGGGGATTTGTTTCTTTTGACCTAGGTGAGTTAGAGATTGGCGATGATCTTTATTACAGCGTTTCTGGCAATTCTCACGGTAGTGGTTTTTTGTTGAAGTATGATATTTTATTGATGGATGACGACCAATACCAATCATATGTAGGAGGCAATAATCCAACATTCATCAGCGATGGTTCAGAATTAGATACTTGGTATGGCTATAACAATTATACCATTGTGACTGCAGGTCATTATTGGGTAGTGGTAGATGCTGCAGACGGGCCTACCGATGGTGCGGATTCTAATGGCGCATGGACTTTTGACTTCACTATAAATTCTGATAAAGGCGGCATTACTAGCCCACAGGTAAAAGATTCAAATTACCAAATGACTGCAAGCCATCCAGCCGGAACAGATATCGTTGATGGCGGAGATTCTGGAGAAGGTACTACTGGTCAAACAGATACGTCAGGGAATAATGATGATACGAATGATAACTCAGACAACATAAAAGATATTGGTGATGCTCAATCAAATTCAACTCCAGCAGCAGGCGGTGGTTCTGGTGCAATTTTTGGTGTCTGTTTCTTGGTAATAGTCGTCTTGGTTTTAGTTAGAAGAAGAGGTAAAAGCGGCCCACAAGTAATCAATTTATCCTCTGCTACTGCTTCTCAGCCAATGATGCAACAACCGATGATGCAACAACAACAACCGATGATGCAGCAACAACCGATGATGCAGCAACAACCGATGATGCAGCAACAACCGATGATGCAACAACCTCAACAAATGGCCCAATCTAATTATGTACAATCCTACGAGCAATTACCGGCTGGAGGGAGTTATGATTACAGCATGGGGACGCGATATTTCGCTCCAGATGGCCGGGTTTGGACTCAGCAACCTGATGGCAGTTTCAGGTGTTGATTTAGGGCCAGATATCTAGAGTGGCGAGAAGATCTTTTCGAATTGCAAGGTCTGCTCCAAATTGCAGCATGCGTTGATTAGCCATACTTGCGCTACTTATTGCGATGATTTTAGGTGGTCTTTTAGCGCCTTTTTCTACTGCTTGAACAAGATTTTGTAATACTTGCAATCCAGTATATGGGGGCATGAAATGATCGAGCATTAGTACCTCTGGTTCAAACTCAGCAATTCTAACCAGGTGTTCTGACGAATCTCTATATTGATGTAGTTCTAGTTTTGTAATATCGGCCCCACCAGAGATTAGAAGAGCCTCGATGTCGTATGAATCTTCAAAGGCGAGAACTTTCATCAAATCCCTCTTTACTCCACAGAATCCCACCAGGGGAGTGGGTCGAACCAACTATCATGGTTTACAGGTCTCTCGATAAGTGGTAGTCCGAGAGTTGAAGAATCGTCAAGAATTACATTTAGACCGATGTTTGCACAAGGACTTGGCAGGTAATCCTCGCCTCTATCACTCAATTCGATACGAATGTCGTGCCCTGCAGGTATTACAACGTCCATTGGATTGAATTCCATCAACATCGTATAAGTCTGCAAGGGGGCGACAGGCTTGGCATCATAACCACCGTCTCTATATCTCAAATCCATGGTTGCATGGCCCAGTCTCAAGTTATCTGTATCGTCATACATAGTAGCGAATACCTGACCTCCATTACAGGTGTTTGCCCGAACTGAAAGATGTAAAGTTGGCAATCCAGAGATATGTATTTCGCCCGCTGTTGCAGGAATTACGAAATCGACTGTTGACAGCGAACTAACCAAACCGCCTTGTCCTTCAGCTTGGTCCAATGTTATCATTTTCCAACCCATGTCGGAAGGTGGCCAAGTATCTTCGATGTGCCATTGTCCTTGATTGGTCTGAATCGTCACATAGGGTACTGGTTCATCACCGATTCCTTTGAGATAATAGTGGAACCAACCGTAGAGTTCTACTGCCCAATCCATACGTGACATTTCAGGATATGCTTCTGCGCCATAGCCACTTTCTAAAGTTCCGTGTTGTGTGGGCTGATCGGGATAATTATGAGCCCATTGACCAGCAATTGCTCTTGCATTAATTCCTGCATCACGCATTGCTTGGTAGGTGGGAAATGCATGGTATGGGTCGACATTCCAATCCTGCAATCCCCACACGAGATAAACACTTCCGCGATAATTCTCTAGAACGTCTGGCAAATGTCTCCTTTCATCCCAGTAATCATTCCACCCAGCACCACCGAATTCAGCCCATCCCCACGTGCTAAAGGGGTTTAGTGGGCCAATAACGTCATCTGTACAAAGACGCATATCATCGGTACCCAAGTCACTTGTAGCCGCTTGGTATGCAGCATCATAACCCATGGCTCTAGACTCTGATGAACCATTGCGGTAGAACATTTCTTGCACTCCAATAGAGCCAGAGATAGGAACTATTGTTTTGAGGTGATCACTTGGTTGTTGTGCAGCCTCCCAATTAGTAGTACCTGCATATGATTTACCCATGAGCCCCACATTACCATTCGACCATTCTTGCACCCCAAGCCAATCTACTACGGCTTGTATGCCGGTTTGTTCACCGAGCCCCTTTACATCCTGACAATGAGTAGATTCTCCTGTACCAAAGGTAGATGATTGTGCCAATGCATAGCCATGTGATATAAAATTCTCATAAAGCCAGAAACCAACTCCACCATCTGGAATCGTATTTGGGCCTGAATCCCCTCCAATTCCTGGAGCACCTTCCCCGCCAAAGTCATAATACGGATGAATGGTCATTATCACTGGGACCTTTACTCCTTCAGGCACATCTGGTAGCCAGAGTGCTACATGCATTACAGCCTGTTCAGGATAACCAGCATCTTGCTCAGACAATGGTAATTCAACCTCAACAAAGTGGGTGGAATAATCAAGAACGCCATATGGTCCTGCTTCTGGGAGTACTGAACGGTTGCCACTTAGGTTGAGGTTCAAAGTATCTCTCTGATCGATTGGAACTTCCCACCATTCGTAATCCTGTTCTAATTGATTACTTCTTAATTCACCAAAATTGATGCCCAAAACTAGGAAAACCACGGCTATAACCAGACTTGAAGCCAACAATGTCTGTAATACTACTTGACTGCCGTCGCGGAAAGAATCGGCAGAACCATCCTCTAGCATCATCTACCCCAAGTATGACTGCTTGATGAGATTTGTCTCATTTGGTTTAATCCCTCATCATTGACTGACTAGGTGTAACTGTGTATGGAAATCATCAAAGTTAAGTGTACATAACTCATTGTATTCAATTCAATGACAGCATCCGTATCGAAGGATGGATTGAAATCTGACGATTTACAGGGTGTTTCATGCGCAGGGCAATGTTGGTACTGTGCATTCTGGTATTACTGCCATTACCCGCGGCTCAAGGCGGTGATGATGGTGATTGGCGTTCGAGAGAGATTGACACTAGCGCATGGGAAGATGGACCAATACTCGAGGAAAATAATCCGATGAATAATCATACATCAGGAAATCCTCTCATGCAGATTAATGTCAGTTATGTCCCCGGGCACGGCCAATCACGAGCCGAAGGTGAGATTATCATCGAATTATTTGAGCAATGGGCGCCAATTTCAGTTGAGAATATGATTGAGCACATCGAAATAGACCTTTATGATGATACATTTTTCCATCGAGTAATCGATGATTTTGTCACTCAAGCAGGAGATCCAACTTGCAAAACTGTAGGTGTATATCCTGGGACTAACCCTAGTTGTGCTAGTGGAGGAACCGGAGAGACCATACCGCTTGAAATCAATGACAAGCTCACTCATGTTGATGGAGCAATTGGTATGGCACGAGGAAATGAAGAGGATAGTGCGGATTCGCAGTGGTTTATTGACGAAACCGAAGCTCACAGTCTAGACGGAAATTATGCAGTATTCGGGATGGTCCGAGATGGTATGAGTCATGTTAGAGCAATTGCTTCGACACCAACTTCTGATGACCCTACCGGTAGCGATATTCAGAACCCAGCCTCCTCAGCCGGGAGGCCGGTTTATGAAACACGTATCATCGAGATTTCAATGTTAGGAATTGTGGCTTATCCCGAAGAACCACCTGTTGAAGAGGAAGAAGAACCACCCGTGGCAGAAGAATCAGTTTTACAATCCTTGACAAATTTCTTTCAATCAGAAACTGGAATGGGCGCAGGTATCTTGATATTATTTCTGTTAGTCGTATTGATGTTCTTTACTAGAATCGATCCTCCACTCACCTTAGAGCAAGAAACATTAGCAGCAGAAATAATCGAATGATTAGACAGTAAGTTTAGGATATTTCATTATTCTGAAATAGTAGAATTACCCATTTTCAAATCGAGTACTACGTGTGATATTCCGGGAGAATATGATTTCACGATCTCTAGGTGTAATATCTCTGTGTGCCTGTTTGAGTAGTTGGCAAAGTACTCTTTTGCTTCTTGAGGCCAAGTTTCTAATTCATGATTATGAATATTCATGTGAACATGAATTATTCCCCCCTCTGGTTTTAGGCAATCACAGGCTAGAGTCCATGTCTTTTCACTAGACGGCAGTAAACCAAGAATCACTCTGTCAGCAACGCCCTTTAGGGCCGGCATAGTAGTTTGATTATCTCCCTCATGAATTGTACATTTTTGTTCTACATCATTTACGGCTAACCCTTTCTTCAGTCCTTCTACACTAGCTATTGTCATTTCACAGGCATGAACATGATTAGCGCCTGAATTGGCTAAAAATGGTAATGTGTAGTAACCTATTCCTGCATAAGCATCGACGATGATTTCATCTTTCGCTGTAATCTCTCCCATTCTTATTCTTTCAGTTAGATTTCCTGATGAAAACATCACTCTAAAAGGGTCAAAAACGTAGCAAATTCCGTTTTCATAATGTCTCACATCACCTTTTTCGCCATAGAGAAGAATCGCTTCTGACCTACGTGAAACATCTGTTGAAACAGCTGCCTGTAGACCGATTCTTTTCACGTTCAATGCAACAGCAACCGCTTGCCAATCAACATCCTTTTGTTCAGAGAAAGAATTCTCAGGAAAAAGCACAACATCCCCCAACTTCTGCCATTTATTTGGTATGCTTCCTGTTGGTATTGCCATGCGCAAATTTAGATGTGGGTCTGTTTTTTTTGGGCTGGAAGCAAATTCCCCTATCCTATCTCCAGCATAAGTTGGAATTGCAATCCCCCCTTCGAGTACTTTTGGCGCTAAATCAGGGTTTAAATTACCAGTCTCCTTTAGTTTTGCATAGGTATTAGCGGCCAGTTCCCTCAATGACCACACGAAGGGAGAACTCGCCATATTGGGGCCAAATCCAATAAGCGTCATAAATGTCCCAGTCATGTAGGGGGCGTGGGCGTGAAGTCAAGAACGGTATTTATCTTCTCAATTCTCCTGCTGTTGCAGGCGATATTGCCTTTTGTAAATGAGGCTGAAGCAGCATTTACCAATGAGGCTACAGATGGATTTATTATTTGTTTTGATACACCTAATAGTGGCGATAGGTGCGATGCCTATAATTCAGGTGCAGGAGATGAGACTCCTAATATACCGGATTGGGTTAAGGCGGAATTCGTCTTTGAGATGTTAAACACTTCCAGTATCGCAATGAAGATGAATTGGGCGATTTATGAATTCGACCGAGAAACTCTCGGCATGAATAATAATGCTTCGTTAACTGAAAATCTGACTTTACTCGGGATGGGAAACAACTCAGGGGCTCCAGCAGATATGATTCGAAATTTGTTCGATGAAAATCTAGGGGGAGATACTGTTAGAAATCAATTAATAGGATCAGTTAACAGTACAGTTAGTCAATTACTGACTAGTTTTGGTGACGTTGATGAAGTTACAACTAATTACATTGATTCATTCTATGATGGAGTAGACACTACCACGTGCTCAACAGATAAATCATCTGATTCAGTGTTCGAAGGTAGGCCTGGGAGTACAGTTTTTGACCCTCCTATTTGCTTTTCTACAAACGCAAATGTGGATCTTGGTTCTTCGACTTTTAGTTTAGGCGATGTTCCACCTGAAGACTTGGAACGGGCATTTCAAGGAATGTTGGCGATGGGTGCTCAAATAGACACAAATTTCTCCGTATTTGCCGATTCTGGCTTTTATTCGACTTTCAGAATAGTTCCACCCGCGTATTCTGATGTACTTGCCGCTAAAGGGGGTATGGTTGACCAATATTTCCATCCAGTTGATAAAGTTCAGAAGCCTAGTGGATATTGGATTATTAATAATCTAAATGGTGCGGAAACTATAAACAAAACAGTTGAATTGACTATGGGTCACAAATCGACACCAGTCACCCCAGGAGTATCACTTTCTAGTACCGATCCTGGTATGGAGGTGAAGATAAGTCTCAATTTGGAAAACGAAGCTGAGGCTTCTCTTGAGGTAGTGGCAACACTTTCTCACATCGATGAGGCCACTATGACTAGTTGGGGAGTCAATCTTGTTGATAATGATTCAGCGGCATATATTCCTTGGATTACTTCAGATGGAATACGCATGGCCTACCACAATGGCTTAATTCCCACTTTAGACGATTTACTTGGTCAATTTGACATGAGTATGGTCGGCGAAGGAATTAGCGCTGCAGTACCAGGGACTACAATTTCTATGAGTGAGATGTCTTGGGCAGAGAGTACTGAACTGCCGGGTTATAGTGATGGAGGCTTGAATTTTACCCATAACAGTTGTCCAGATATGAATAGCCTGCCGGCTCAAACTCCAATCTATTTCTGTACAACTGGACAAAATGCCATGAGTAGTGCTTATCCGATATATCTTCGCTCAGTATCGAATCAAACCTTCGATATGAGGTTGCTCAATATGATTAAAGAAGCAATACCTGACGACCCTACTGGACTTGTTGAAGCAATTGATGAAAATGACTTGGGCATGGTCTTAGATGGAGGTTTAACTATTGATGCCTTGCTAGGAGAAGGATTCCTAACCGATATGATGGCTGGAAGCGATATGCCTTCAGTCGACATTACTTTTGAGATTATTTTACCAACTTGGATTGCATCTTCATCAGAGGGTCCAAAAATCACCTTAGTCGATAGAGTAACAGGAACTGATAGCATGAATTTGAAACTTGGTGGAGCGGGTTCATACAATTGGCAACACCCAATTTGTCGCTCTAACAATGGGGTATGTGCTAATCCTCCGGTTGAATCCGATGTGCTTTGCACCAAATTGGAAAAGACCTGTGTTGTCAGTGAATTGGATTTCAACTTGGCTGCATTTGATATCAATGAATGGACCCAATCACTTTCCATTACATTCTCCCTCGATGCATCTATTTCGATTTACCGCGTAGTCGTACCAACTGAGATTAGAGATAATCTATCCAGCGCTAATGCTTCAATTGATCTTGAAGTATTACCAGCTGATCTTCTAAAATTAGTCCTTGACATAGCGGGTGGCCCAGATGTTAAGGAGAAATTCAACACCACGGTACCACTCGGCGATAATAATGAATTACTACTCGAAATATCGAAGGATGGATTTGAGAAATTTGCTGCTGATTTAGGCCCAGGTATTACCGAATTATTACATGACTCTTCAAAAAGTCTGATGGAAGAAAGCGATGGCATGATTACTGAATTCGATCTTTCAAAATTCCAAATTATAACTACAACAAAGATTGGCACTCCAGGCGCTTCTATCAGTGATTTACAGCCGATTTCATTTGGTATTGAAATCCCGAAAGTAACCTTTACCATCGGCATCGCCAATGGAATTAATGGACTCACTAGCGGCGATCCTAAAATTTCGATAACCACAGATAATCTTCTAGTCAATCCTCTACAAGATATGTTAGGTAATGTCGCACAAGGTATGGGTCGGGGTTTGATGATGGGCTTTGCCGATGTATCTCTTTCTGGAGTTTCTGCACCTAATTTCGACCAGAATTTAGACCCAATTGATATGACTATTTACGAGGAAGCAGAACTCAATATTGACGGAGTTCTAACTTTTACCATGCCAAAAGGGATTGAACTCGCTAATTTCAACACAGCCAGCGGTAAGGGTACTGCTGAGATGAATGATGACGGCAGACAGGTAATCACCTACAATACCAAGGCATTACAAGCGGGAGACTCCCTCTCATTCACATTGACTGTAACATGGGGCTATATTATCAGTCAGATTTGGATATATCCCGCGATTATGTTATCTTTCGTAGTCTGGCGAGTTTACAAACGTAAACAAAAGAAAGCTAAGAAATTAGAAGCTAAAGCAAAGATGCTCGATAGCAAAGCCAAGAAAGGCGGACTTTCTGATTCTGAATTCGCTAGTATTGGAGGCGGGTATAGCAGCAAAGGAATCGGCGGGCCTGGTGAGGGTTCAGGGGCAGATGCGTGGGCAGATATGGGTGGAAGTGGCTTTTCAGGTGGCTCTGTTGACAAGGAATTACTCGAGTTGTACGATTGATTAATGCAAGGCCTCGTAGATACGCATGGCTAATGATTTTCCAATTCCTGGAGTTATTTGCAATTCATTAACTGAAGCGTGCTGAATCCCATGCCGTCCACCAAAATGTCGGAGTAAACTCTGAAATTTCTTAGCACCTAATCCTTTAACCGCAATTAAAGGGTCACTCAACTTTTTTCGTGAGCGGCGTTTTCTATGGAAGTTATTGACAAACCTATGCGCTTCATCTCGTGCGTGAACCAAAACTCTGCCGCGACTATCGAGAATTAAATCCGGTTGATTTGGGCGACTCAATGTCTCTTCTCTTTTTGCTAGACTACCGAGAGATAATCGATCAGAAAGCCCATGTTCTAGTAACAAATTCTCAATTATATCGAGATGTGTATGACCTCCATCGATAAGTAATAGATCAGGCCATTGCTCCTGTCTTTTCAACCACCGTTCAACGACTTCCCGCATCATTCGCAAGTCATCCATTGCATTACCCTTGACAATATATGTGCGATAATCCTTTTTCGCAGGTCGGCCATTACGCATTACCACACTGGCACCAACTCTCTCTTCTCCTTGTAGTTGTGCCATGTCGAAACAAACTATGTGGTTAAGAGAGTCTACCTCGAGCAACTTAGCCCCATCATCAGCAGCCCTTTGTTCGAGACTCCCTGCTCGTTTTCGACTTAAGTTCTCAATTTGAACACCTGCATTTTGTTCCGCCATTTTCCTTAGAACTGCGAAATCACCTCGTAACGGTACTCTAACTTCTACTTTTGAACCACGCCTGGAATCAAGCCAATCCTGTAATACTTCAGAAATTGGCGTGGGTAGAAGTAGGAGTTTCGGTGGTCGACGTGAGGAATAATGATCTGCAACAAATGTGGAAATTGTTTGCCCTTGGTCGCTATGATGAATCATTGGCCATGTTTCCTGTCCTTTGATAATACCATCATCGGCATGAATCACTACGATTGCCGCTAAATCTCCCTGCACTGCAATGCCGATAGCATCGCAGTCTCGGTAAACTGTAGACGAAATAATCTGCTGACTTAGAACGGTCCGTATTGCTTTGATTCTGTCACGACTAATAGCTGCAGCCTCATAGTTCATCTCTGCACTAGCAGTGTCCATCTCAGCAGCAATTTCTTCTATCAGACCCAATGCCTTCCCATCTAGAATATCTCTGGCACTTCGAACTCTCTGTGAATAATCGCCAACTTGTATACACGGTCCTGAGCAAAGTCCGATATGCATGGATAGGCAGCCTTCAGGTAGTAGTTCCTTACAGTCACGTAATCCCAAATTGCGTCTTAGTAAGCCGATTACAGTTTTAGCAGCACCTGCATTAGCGAATGGACCCCAAACCCATGATTTCTTTGGCGGATGGCGAGTATAGAGTAAGCGTGGAATCTCTTCTTTTGTGATTACGATAAAAGGATATGATTTGTCATCTTTCAACATTGAGTTATATCTTGGTCTGTGTTCTCTAACTAATTGCCGTTCTAATATCAAAGCCTCTTGCGGGTTGTTGGTAATTACGAAATCTATATCATCAGCAGCAGCAATTAGTCCTGGAATCATCGCTCTGTCAGGATTCTTAGCGAAATATGATCTGATTCTTTCACGCAAATTAGTAGCTTTGCCAACATATAGTACACGTTCATTATCATCTTTGAACAGATAAACCCCAGGTTTGGGTGGCAGATTTACCGCGCGCAACTGGACTGGCACGACTTAGGCATAAGGTCGCCTAACATGAATTATGGGATATGCGCATTTATGCGAAAACGATACAACGACCATGAGATAGTCAGTGGTATGGCCGGTTCTTGTAAGCAACGAATCTTGGCTTGGTTAGCCACTTTTCCAGCAAGTATGGAAAAGGCATGGGATGTTCCAAGAGGCATTTGTCTACCTGGGATTGCTGAATCACTTGGAGTTGTGCGTTCTGCATTGCATGAGCCGATTACTGAATTACTCAAAAGTGAATTAATCACTGAAAGAAAAGCTCACGTAATAGCAGGAGGTTCACGTAAAAGAAAGGTCTACCATCTTACTTTACTCGGTAGAGATTCGATAGAAGAAAACGAAGTAATTCACAGTGAAACTAAAGGTATCTTATACGGAAAAATCCCTGAAATTGTAGAATTAAAAGGGCGGGAACAATTTCTCGATGAACTTCTATCAAAAAGTGGCAGGGCAATAATTACTGGATTGCCCGGAATCGGTAAGAGTGCATTTTTAGCCGAATATGCGAGGATATTAGTAGCTAAAGGTAAAACAGTTCGCTTTGCTACTGGCCAATATTTCAGCGATTTATCTTCGCTTCTCACATCATGGGAAATAGAATATTCAAGTTCTGATGCTGCGTTAAAATCGATTGGGGAGGACATTTTGATACTGGATGAGATTCAGGAATTAAGTAATAGACATCTGGGTAAAGTTCTTTCATTCTGTAAAAAAGTCAAGAATATCATTATCGCTAGCCGTCCACCTTCACCCTTACCAGAAGAATTTCAGCAGATCGACCTTCCTCCACTTGATATTGAAGCAGCAATTGAACTATTGCCAGAACATCTTGGAGATGGAAGGAAAATTATTGCACAAAGGCTTGGAGGCCATCCATTGGCTTTACAATTACACGACGAAAAATCACACCTTCCCGAAGCGGGTGACGACCTTCTCCAATGGGTTTCAGATGTCGTATTAGGTGACTTGAATCAAATCGAACTCAAATGTGTTGATAATATGGCACTATTACCAATTCCAGTGCCATGTGACATGTTACGTGACCAAGATTCGATTGTAGAATTAGACGAAAGAGCACTGATTAGATGGTTAAACGAATCTGTCGAATTACAACACTTGTTGCGAAATGTTCGTTTCATAGATCTTGATCAAAGCATATTCCGAGAAGCCTTGGATTATTGGCGTAATCAATCTAATGATTTAGCACACTTAATCGAACTGCATCTTCGTATAATTTGTGATGAAGATAGTGAGAATCATCTTTTAGTAAATAGTGAGAATCTCTTAGTAGAATACGATTCAGCGCTGGCGGTATTAATCGATGACGCACTTTTACGCAACAATACTCCCTCATTACATCGTTTGGCAGCTTTTGTTGCTATTGAACGTGGAGAGAGCGATATTGCGAATACACACCTTCAGCAAATAGACGCTCCTGATTTAGATTTACGTTTGTCATTACTAGAGGGTAGAATGGATGATGTCGAACGCATTGAATCAAAAGTCGAAGATCAAGCAAGAATGATTGTCGCCAAAGCGGTACGGGCCTTAGATGATCGATTACCGCGGCAAAAACCTCAGTCTGACCTTGATTTAATTATTCAATCATTAGATATCTCTACACTAGATAACGAGTTACGCCCTCATATTCTAGTGGCACTATCTCATATTAGACATGCACAAGCTTTGCTGGAAGAAGACCGCATTAAGGCAGCTCAAGTAAGAGATGAATTAGCCACTATTTCAAGCATAAATGATCCACAGATACGGGCATTATCACTTCGTTCAGATATTTTTGATTTAGAGATTAACAAAGAATCTGTAGAAGTGATGCAAAAAAGGATAGCTGAAATATCTGGCTTGAAAGGGGCGATGCTAAGTCTTGCATTACTAGAAAAAGTAGAATCAGAAGATGCGATTTTAGCATCTTCTATACTGAAGAGCATATCGATTCCGGGAAAAAGGTCACTGAATGCCCTTTCTGGCTCGCGTCGTGTTGCTGCAATGATTTGGACATGGCGTGCTTGGATTGGTGAAGGCAACAAAATAGCAGCAATGTCAGAAGCAATATCACTTTGGCGCAGTTCTGGTTGTAACAATGCTGCAAGTCAATTGACTAAGCAATTACACGATTTATTGTGATTATAGTTCAGCACCAATCAAGGTCCTGGTGTCAATAATTCCCTCTATGGGTCGAATATTTTCTACTATGGTTTTGGTAAGGGTGAACTCATCATCACTTTGAATACGAGCGATTAGATCAAATTCTCCGAATAATATCCATTTGTTAGTGACGTATTCAATATCGTCTAGAGCATCTCTGACAAACTGTTCCTTGCCTGGTTTAGTTGTTATCAATACGAATCCTATTGCCATTTTATCACCTCAAACATCGACTGCAATCAAAGTCTGTGTATCTTTTACTCCACCAATTTGTCTGATATCATTCATCAGCATTGCAGTCAAAGAAGTTGAATCTGGAGCACTGATTCGCGCAAGTATGTCGAATTTTCCATATAATGCATGAAGTTCTTGGACAGCATCCATTTCGGTTAAACTTAGATATACATCGCGTTCACATGCAGGTTCTGTTTTGAATAGAACAAAAGCATCAGGCATAGTACGCCCACAAGCATGACCTTCTTGATGATACCGTCAGACATTTATTTACTCAGGGAGGGCAAACACTTGAATGGTTATCCATTCACGATAGACTATGCAACGGCGTAGAGGTATGAAATCGTATCTTCTCGTATTGCTAATAATTCTTTCATCACAAGTGAACACATTAGTCTCTGCTTCAGAGTCACGAAGTACTGAAACTTGGTCTGGAACCATTATTCTAGCTAATGATCATACAATCGGGGCAAATGATGAATTGATAATTTCTGCTTGTAGTAGTATATCTATGTCGAATGACGTAAGGATTTATGTCGAAGGCCAGTTGACAATAGAGGGGACTAATGTTTGTCCAGTGACAATTACCAGTGATGGTACAGGTGATCATGATGGTATTCAATTCAACTCAACCTCAAGAGGTAGTAATAGCAATATTAACAACCTCACAATTAGCAATGCTAGGTATGGAGTTACAATATGGAATAGCGACCCTTTCATTGCTAATTTAACAATTAACAATCCGGATGATGTTGGAGTTGACCTCTTTACCTTAGCGAATCCAACCATCAATGATTTGATTGTATTCGGGGCAGGCCAAGACATAATTTCACCATTAAACTGGCGTCACGGGATTGGACTCTCAATCGGAGATCAGAGTGCGCCTATCGTAGAAAGAGCGCATTTTAGTGAACTAAAGACGAGTGCGATTAATGTATATGCTGAATCGAATGGGGTAATCAGTGATGTTTTAATCGAAAATGTAAGTGGAAATTCCTTGGCTACAGTATCTGGGATTTGGCTGGAAAATAGCAATACTGTATTTTCTAATATTACTATTGAGAAGGCTGAATATGGCGTGGTAATCAAACACTCTGATGATGATGTACGAACCTCACCTGTATTTACCGACTTGAGTATTTCTGATGCGACTTGGAAGGGGCTATGGGTCGAGAAGATCGATCACAGCAATTATTCCAATTATGTTCAAGCTACAATAAACGGATTGAACATATCAGGTACAGGTGGTCCAGGTAGTAGTAACCCAGGTAATGCACTTGCGACTATTGAAATCAATGCCACAGGAGTAAATATTTCCGACGCCCATCTATTCGATAATGAAGCAGTTGGACTTGAATTATATTTTGTAGATGGCGTCTCTTCATTCAGTGATTTCCTAATAGAGAATACAGGCAAGGTAGGTGGCGGAGCACATAGTGCAGGTATAGCCATTCGTTCGAGCTTCTTTGCTGCTAGTTTCGATAATATTGAGGTAACAGGTTCTCCAGGACCTGGTATTCACACCGAGTCAGGGGGTGGCATGCAGGGTAGCAATTGGTATCTGCACGACAATGGCGAAGATGGTTTGTATCTTGAACGCTCTACAGTTGTCGTAGATGGAATGGTATTAGAGGATAATAATCAATCCGGAGCATTTGTTTTGGATTCAAGATATGTTGTTTTCAGTAATCTTTCATCTACAGGAAATGACGAAGCAGGACTTTACTACTATCTTTCAAATGATTTAGAGTCTTCATCTGGAGATGTTGTTTGTAGTAATTGTGTGTCGATAGCAGACCAACGTGGAATTATAATCAAGGATTCAGTCGATTTATGGCTTGATGGAATACAGATACACGACCCTACAGAAGGTGCTGCAATATCGGTAAATAATTCTGGATTAAGCGGCACTAGAGGTGGCAGATTTAATCTTCAAGCGATAGATGTGTGGACTAATAATAGCGGTCCAGCAATCGAGATTATGGGTGCTGAAGGTATCTTTAACGGCATGGATATCCATGGAAGTAATGAGGGTCTCTATTGGGATGGAGATCATAACTTAGAAATGGTTTCAGAACTTAGTAATGCAAACCTTTCAGGCTCTGCTTGTTTGGTTATAGCAAATCATGATCAGATGACCGGGACTGGTAATCGAATAACCAGTGATTGTAATGGTGATTTGAGTTTTATTAATTCCGAGGTAAACTGGTCAGCCCTTTCCGATTCTACAGGTAATCATGTATTGTCATTAGATGCAGATAGCCATTTACACCTGCACAAACCAGGTGGGATAGATTTCACTCTAGCATCTCTGGTTCCTGGGTCACATATTGAAGAGGCATACGACATCGACCTTTGGGTGGTCAATAATTGGAGTAATGGTTTACCAGGGGCTGACGTCGATGTATCATTCAGCCAATTTGAAACCTCTTTTTCACAACAAACCAACGCTCGAGGATATGTCTTACTCGAGGATTATATCGGTAGGAAATGGCTTGATAGCGGGGCGACATCAAACACTGAGGTAACGATAGATTGCTCATATGATGGTGTGACCAATACCACGAACATAACCCTAGATAGAGATTATCAGTCATTTTGTACTCTTCCACTGACCAATCAAGCACCTGTATTAGATTGGCAAACTCCAATCGACCAATCAATATTCTCTTCAGGCTATGCAGTGATATTCAATGCTAGTGATACTAGAGAATTAGAGAATGAGTCGATGACCTTTACTTGGTCTAGTAATTTAGACGGACAAATCGGCACTGGGCCTATCTTTACTGTAAATGATGGCTCAGGGTTAACTTTGAACGATGGTGAACATCTAATCACCCTTGAGGTGTGTGACGCGAGTAATAATTGCGTATCGGAACAGCGTGGAATTGAATTATCAAATCAGCCACCGATAATCATTGTACAAACAACTCCAGGATTAGCACCGTCGGGACGGTTGTTGTTACCAATGACAGCGGATGTGTTCTTCGATCTTAGTGGAATAAGCGACCCTGAAGGAGATGATTTACAGTGTAGTTGGGACTATCCTGGGGCAGACGGAGAATCTGTTGTAATGGAAGATTGTCTCGATAAAACACTAAACTTTTTCACAGCAGGACAGATGATTTTCAATCTAACATTATCGGTTTGCGATGAAGTCAACCCTTGTTCTGAGTGGAAATTAATTATCGAATTGGACAATGAGTTGCCGTATAGTGATTTCATTGTTACTAGAGATGACAATTACTCTCAAACCGAAGTAACTTTGACCAGCACTACAATTGATCCTGAATCAGATATCATCTCCTATACTTGGTATTCGTCAAGAGATGGTATGTTAGGTGTTGGTTCAACTTGGAGCGGTCATTTGTCGCGTGGCGAACACACAATCACCTTAATGGCAGGAGATAATCGACCGGAACACATCAACAAAACGGCGGATAAAAGTATAGTTTTACAAGTAGAAGACTCTCAACCACGTGCAATAATTTCATCTCCTTCTGTAATGGGGGTTTACGATAGTTCTGATGACATCGAATTCGATGCTAGTAATTCCGGTGATTGGGACAGGCATTGCCCGACTTTCCCGGCTGGTATTTATCACTGTAATCCAGTGGAAACCGTAGCCTTTAATCAAGAACTAATTGTAATTTGGAGTAGCGATGTCGACGGAGTGTTAAGTGATACTGCGAGTAACCCATACCTGTTCAATCACCAACTGTCAGCAGGGCAACATAATATCACTATGGCAATCGATGATGGAGTCAATCCAGTTGTCCGTAATACCATTCTAATCGATGTTGATACCTCGGCACCGGTTCTAGAACTGGCTGAAGATATAACGGCTAAAGGGTATTACTCCGACCAAATTATTCTCATCGATGCGAGGAATAGTTTCGATGCCGACGGTGATTCTTTCACCATGAGTATAACTAGTGATATCAATAGTGAAATTCTACTTTCTTCGGTTAGTACAAGCGTGGTTCATCAGATAAAACTTGTAGCAGGAATCCATCAGTTGAGTTTTAATTTAATAGATGATACAGGTAAATCACGCATTGTAGTAATGCAAGTACAGGTTCTAGAAAGCGATCCACATGCGATTATTTATTCTCCAAGCGAAGCGCAATACTATGATCCAGGACAAAGTGTCATTTTGGATAGCAATGGAACAATAGACGCCGATAACGACATCACTTTTAGAGAATGGCGTTTATGGAATGGGATGAGTTTCACTCGTATTTCTCAATCTGCTAGTTATGAGGTGACTTTGGAGCCAGGGCCCCACCATATCTCATTGTATGTAGAGGATCGAAGGAGAGGATCTGACGAAGCCCATGTCAATATTACTCTTGGTTACAGTTCTCCTAGACTTTCCAACCTCAACGTTGATCGAACTTTATTCGTACCCGGGGAATTAGCTTCAATTGTAGTGAACGTCCAACTCGATGATGCAGACGGAACCACTGATATCGTAATCGCTAGTGTCAAACATGGCATTCAGGCCTGGGAGTTCAATCTCAGTGATGATGATGAAGATGGTATTTGGACTGGAAAACTTAATTTCACTCCCGCAGAAAGTGGCCGTCCTTATCTCAAGGTTACCGCTATTGATGGAGAGGGCGATAATGCGAAAACCGATTCGATAGAGTTTCAAGATATGCGTGTTGAAGTTAGTGATGATATCAGTAGCGCATTGATTTACACAAGTGCAGGAATCAGTGGTTTATTCTTAGTGGGCATAGTAACAATGCTCTTTATCATAAGAAAGAAGAAAAATCTTGCAGACCTAGAACTGATAGATGATTGGGGAGTATTTGGTACACCTGCAGATAAGCAAGAAAAAACACTTGAAGATTTACCAGAAGAAGCAATTGAGCCGCTTTCCGGCCTCCTTTGAGTAATCAGAGGTATTATACACAACCGTGTACAAGAGATGCCATGCGCAATTTACCTAAACGCAGTGTAGCATGCCTCTTGACCGCCTTATTTCTGGTATCGGTAATCCCGCCAGGAGTGGCTGCACAAGATGCAGAAGAACACTATACCTTTGGAATAGAATATGATTGGTCAAACCTTGATGATGATGCAGAAACTCTGACAGGCCTCTCGATTAGAGATATCTTATTGGATGTCTCTAAGGCAGCAGATGATTCAGGATTTGTATTACTTCTAGCTCAGGAAACCACCGGTACATCAACCATTATTCATGACCAGTATACCGGCGCAGATACAACTTTCAAATTCGGAGGCTCTGATGTACCGGCAACACCGCATTATACCAAACTCACAATCCGCCACGGAATGATGGCTGATGCGGCAATCATGACTGATTGGAGCGATAGTTCTGCTTCTTGGGACGTCACTCTAACCGCAGATTCAGAAAATATTCTCGTCATGGATATGTTGTATGTCGAATACCGTGATGCTAACAACAAGATGATGGGAGCGTCAATGGATCAATCAATGACCTTTACCCAAGGTATCGAGCTAGGTATAGTTGGTACTTTAACCACAGAGGCATACACCGACGAAGAAACTCAAGAGCAACACTCTGCTCAATCAATGCCATTAGATGCATCTTTAGATATGGGAATGACCTATCAAATTATCAGTAATCATGCTGATGTAGTTCTAGGGGCTGCTAGCGATCTGCCTAATGTATTGACTCAGGTCAATGCAGGAGAGACACTAAGATGGGACTGTAGCTCAGAAAATGATGAAAGTTCTACTGATACGTCTGAGGAGAGTTATTATGACGAAGAAACGGATGAGGAATATACGAAAACAACCCATTATGTCAGTGATTCATGCGAGGATGTCACAGGTTCTTACGAGTCCAAGACTACAGTCAACTTCGATGTCAGTGGCTTACCTGCTGAAGAATTAGGTTATCCTGCAGGGGACTGGGATGTTTCTATCACCGATTCAATTAGTAGCACTGGAGATTGGGCAAATGAAGACGAATGGAGCTATGGTTCGAGTATGGAATTAGGTGATAGCAATGCGCAAAAAATCACTATCGATGGTACTGAGATTTCTGTTATCCAAACAGAAGATGCGATTATTCCTTTTGGCTTTGAAGGATTACTCGGCACGGGAATGGAAAAAGCAATAGTTGGTAGTGCCGAAACAGTATTTGATTCTGGATTACTTAATGATACAATATTTGATGCATGGAGCAATGATTTAGCAGAAGATAGTAGTGATGATCACGATCATAATTCACATGATGAGATGTATACATTCACATGTGATGATGGCCAAATAATCCAAATGGGGGCTCATCATGATATCGTAAATGATGGGTATAATAATTGTGATGATGGTAGCGACGAAGGTATATCAAGAGTCAAAGTTCAAGGCTCGTGGAGTTACTGGGGTTACGACCCTGCAAATCCAAGTATCAATGTCGGAATACAACACCTTGAGGACAAGAATTCTGATTCGAATATGAAAAACTATACTATGGATTTCTCAATGAATTCGAAAGATAAGGCTACTAGTGTAAGTTCTGGTAAATCTGATACAATCCGCATCGATGCTGGCAATTCTGATTATTGGGTATCTTTACAAGATATGTATCCTGAATTTAATTTCAGTTCAATGTACCCTGATGGAGAGATCGGTGACACCATTTGTATCACCGTAAAAATCTATGATGACACGAATTCTCAGGTATCTGAAGATAGTGATTGTGGATGGGCAGGAGACATGCCTCCACAAATCAATAGTGCCGATTTCGAATCTGAGGGTAGTGACGAATTCAGTGCACGATTCAATGTCTATTCATTGAATGAAAACAAAGACTATGAGGTCTCATGGAAGATGAAAGAATCCGGTGGTAGCACTGTCGATGCAGGTTCTTTTGTTGTACAAAATCGAGGGGACATATCTGTGTATTATGATTGTGATGAGGATTATTGTGAATCAGTTTCAGGTGAAATCGATGGCTGGGGCGAATACTGTCTAGAAATCGAAGTAAATCTAGTAGGTGGAGAAAACAACCCAATGGCTACAGAAGAAGTATGCAACGACTTAGCTCAAGAACCAGAGCCAAGTCAGAAGATAATCACTATGGTTGGCGCATTCATGCAATCGACTCTTGACAATACCATGGAAAGTTTTGGTCAAAACCTCGAAAACCGTCTTGAAAAGTACGAAGCAGATGTTGCTTATGACGATGCTGAAATGTATTCGCTATGGTCGAAAGAGCAAGGAAGAGTGGTTGGAATACAACTTCTAGTCAGCGATTCAGATTCAGGTAATACCTTCACTTTGGTTGGACCAGAATCAAATATGTATCCTAAAGCTCTCAGCCCGATAAATGTAATATATTTCTCTGGAACTGAAGCCATAGAACAAGAAGCAGAAATTGCAGATGATACTACTATTGAATCCTTGGTTGATCTGACAAAACATAACACTGCAGCAGTAGATGCGGTTGCAGTTGGTCAAGACCCAACCAATGTTGATACGAGCGATGGCGGTGGTAATACCGATGCAGCAGTCGCAGTTGAGGCTGCAGAAGAGAAAGGCCTTCTGCCGTTCATCTCACCTGTTGCTACAGTTGCAATGATTGCCCTAGCGGGTATATTTGTCGCAGTTCCTCGCAAGGATTGAATTACGATTTATTGAAACGATTGGTGGAGGTAGCGCACATTTATGGGTTACCCCAAGATATTGCGTATGCTGCTTCATTTGCTGCAGCTATTGCTCTTGATTTCCCTGATAGGGGCAACAGCAACTCAGAATTGGTCTTCGATATCATTCGAAGTAGAGGCTACCGACGGTGCACCAACTGGATACCGAGAGGGCTGTTGTACACATTTCGGTATCGGTGCCGAATTGAATATTTCTCAAAACTCATCTGATGTAGGACTAACTCTCGCAGGTCCAAGTGCTATGGCCCATTGGCAGAACCAACGTGTGAATGAGATTGCAATACCTCAAGAAGAAAAAGAAGATGAAAGTGATTGGGGTAATAGTAGCCTAACCCTTACTGATGTTCAGGATGGATTACCACAAGCGGTGAAGATTGTAACTGCTCTTTCAGCGGTTGTATTATTCATTCATTTACTCGGCTATCAACGAAGATGGATTCCAGGTTTGGTCTTGAATCTTGCTTTATTGACTCTTATATTGGCCTTTGTAGTAATGCCAACATTGGGATGGTTTGGGGAATTTGACGTTGAATCTAAGGGTACAGGTGGAGGTTCACTGGATATAGAACATGAACAGATAGTTACTGATTATGATCTGGATAGTGACTCTTTTCAGTTTTATTTTAATGTTAGCGGTTTTGATTTGGCTATGGTTAATGAAAGCGAACAACGACATATCAATCAAAATTTGACATCAACAGATACTGACCATGTATCGTTCATAGCGTTTGATGGTACATTCAATATCGGTTTCACTCCACTTGTCCAAGATTTGGCAATGATATGGCTTGTCATATTCACTATTATGCCATTGGCATTGATTGTAATCGAAAGATCAGAGATCGATCCCCCTTCAGGACTACAGAAGCAATAACTTACTGCTGTTCGGGGATATCGCCGTTAAGTGAATCGGGATTGTCGGGAAGAGCGCCCCATTCTGACCTGGTACGATGTAAACCAACTCGCTTGAAGTAGAGGAAACGTAGATTTTTCCAGCCATCACCCCAAGTGTGTATTTCTGCATCTCCAACCCGTGGGCGATAAGGAACTGAAATCTCGATAGCCTTCTTTTTTCCAAGATGTTTACGCGCTAGAATCTTCATCTCTTCAGAAAGCGGCATACCATCATTGGTGGGGCGCATCTTTGGATTGTCGAAAATGCTCTTTCTAAATACCCACATGCCAGATTGTGAATCTTTGATCCCATAAGCAAAGAGCATTCGAGCATTAAATGAAAGCATCCAATTTCCAAAACCGTGAATTCCAGACATGGAACCTTCTTCCGCTAAGGTCAAACGGTCACAAGTAATGAAATCCAATTCATCATCGAGTAGTCTTTTTACCAATTCCGGTACTACTTCTGCCGGATAGGTACAATCGGCATCCATGGTAACTATGATGTCACCTTTAGCCACATCAAAACCAGACCTATATGCGCGACCGTATCCTTTGCGTGGTTCTATGTGAACTCGCGCTCCTCTCTCCAAGGCAATCTCTCGCGTCTTGTCTTCACTATTCCCGTCAACAATCATTATTTCGAGTTCTTTACACCACTCTCTTGGTATTGAATCGATGGTTGGGCCCACTGCCTCTTCCTCATTTCGAGTAGGCAGTATTATGGTCACACTAACCGGAAGCACCTCAGCCATGAACTTGGCCAACTTCACGTACATCTTGAAGGCTGTTATCCAGCGTATCTATGAACTTTGGACTTCTGGGGTGACACGAGAAGCATGCATATCGTCATGTTGTCCGCAGAATATCCCCCAAGATGGGGCGGGATGGGCTCTGTTGTATTTCATCTGGCAGGTCACCTTGTGACCAGGGGTCATGAAGTGACAGTAATCACACGTAATGGTGCTGGGAAACCACCTGCGCAAGAAGGAGTTCAGGTCATTGAAGTTGGTTGGGCCCGTTTACCGATGGCCTTTACTCGAAGTTATGGAAGAACAGCGTTGAGAGCACTCAAACAATTACACCGACGTAAACCTGTAGATATGATACATGCACACTTACCATTGATTTCATGGACGAGTTCGCAATTCAAGAAAGTACAGCAAAATATTGCACCTATCGTTAGTAGTTTACACGGCTCTTGGCTCGGTGAACGTGATGGTATGAAGTTGGCAGCAAAACATCGAGAAGCTGCAACTTGGAGGAATCCGAATGATTTGGCGATATTGCTTACTGGTGGATGGTATGCTCGTTATGAGAGAGCCGGAGTATTGCATTCAGGAGCATGCGTAGCCAATTCTCTAGCTACCCGTAAGGATTTCATCGATCGTTACAATCCAGCAGAGAACTGGCGCTGTGAAACCGTTCTCTGGGGCGTAGATCACCTGGTATTCCATCCACTGAATAAAGATGATGAGGATTCACAGTTAGCCCATGAAGCAGTGCGAATAAAGTATGGATGTGCTGATGAAGAGGCATTACACGGTAACCCAGAAACCAAGACTCCACTCATTCTAGCGGTAGGACGTCTTGTCGCTCGTAAAGGATTCTTGACATTACTTCGTGCAATGCCGGCAATACTCGCTAAGAATCCGGCTGCAAAGTTGGTTATTGTCGGTCGTGGTCATATGAAGTCTAAGTTGATGAAACAAGCCAAATCGTTTGGAGTAGCCGATGCCCTGAGCATTGAGAGCGGTATGCCTTTCGATGACTTGGCTCAATTATTCCGTTCTGCCGATGTAGTGGCCTATCCTTCATATTATGAAGGCCAAGGTTTGATTCCTCTCGAAGCGATGAGTAGCGGCACTCCAGTGATAACCGTAGATCATGGACCTCTTCCTGAGATGGTTGACAGTAGTGTCGGGGGCCTATTCCAACTTGGAGATGAAAGTGATTTGGCAAAACAAGTCAATGAATTATTAGCAAATCCAGATAAGATTAGAGAAATGGCAGAATTAGGCCGACAAAGAGTCCTATCTTCCTATACTTATGAGCACAATGCCAAGGATTTTGAATCGATATATCTTTCATTGCTAAGTTGATTTGTCAGACCGAATTGCTCATGTCCAATAGCATAGTAGCCTGCTCATGGGCGATTCATTAGGCGTAGATGAATTGGCAGAAAACGATCGTCATTTTCTCAATGTATTATTGGGGGGGACCTTTGCAGTTGCAGTCGCATTTTTGATTCTCGCATCGATGTTTGGAGTTATTGCAAACGATTTCGGTGATGACTTGCGTAGTGAAGTCAATGCTGGCGAATCCCTTGAATTTGAATTTGGTGAGCCGATTTACATGCCTCGGCACGAGGAATGTATCGATGCTGATAATGGACAAGACCCGGGATATGAGGGCTTTGGAATTGGATATGAACCGTCCCTCTCAATCGACTCGAAAGGAAATATGCAAATCACTGCTCACAAAGATTTGCGCTGGGGCGGAGAAGGGACTCCATTTGGGCCAGTTTTAGGAGGGCCTATTGATACATGGTATGCTTGTCAAGATGGCGCAATGACCTCTTGGGATTACTGGGCTTCTTGGTTCTGGATATCAACCGATAACGGTGCGACTTGGGACCACGGTGATCAATTTGAGCCAACACCTGGTAATCTGGCGAATTCGGCTATCGGCTCTGTCACAGGTGGTGCATCAGAATGTCTTGGCGATGAAGGTGATATTGCGGTTGATAACAAAGATGTTGTATACTATCTGGATACAACTCTAGAAGATAACTGGTGGCACCGTTTTACCGAAGGTGGTGAATCATATGGGATGGGTCCGGTTTGCCAGAGAATGAATACCATGGCTGGTGATGACAGGCCGTGGGTTGCTGCCCAGGGTGATGGCGTAATTCACTATCTTGGTAATTCGGGGGCATCTCCTCCAGAATGTACAGGCGACTCGGGAAGATATTGGTACTATCATTCAGAAAACGGTGGTGACACCTTTTCACAATGTTATTCAATGCCGGGAGGTTGGTCGACAATCTCTTCTGAAAAAGAAGGACCTTACGTATATGTAGCGCAAGAAGATGCTGATTCAAATTCTGGAACAGTCCAAATAAGAATCAGCGATGATTATGGTAGAGGAACTGGCCCAGGACCTTCAGATGGGACATGGCAAGAACCAGTAGATGTCGGGCCAAGAACTGGAAATTGTCCCGAAGGTTATCCAGTTGTCAATAATAATGAAGCTGGAACAGTGGTTGTAGTTTGGGCTGATTGTGGTAACGGAGATGTTGGCGCTTGGGATATGCAAATGGCAATATCATATGATCATGGTAAAAACTGGTCAGGTAGCTGGAGTATAGCCCCAGATTGGGGTGAAACTGGCGGCATCACAATGTACCCATTTGTTTCAATCAGTGAGAATAATATGGTTTCAGCCGCTTGGTATGGCTTGAAATATGGCGATGACGGCTATACTGAAGGTGATGAGTGGCACCTATACGTTGGTGGGATTTACCAACCCGCTGCAAATGACACCTTCAATTGGGAAATTGCAGATCCCACTCCTCTACACATAGTAACCGCATACGAGGAGGCAGAACAAGATGTCCATGCATTGCACGACTTCTTTGAAACCGTCCATTCACCAGATGGAGATTGGATTGGTATTGCATATCAACAAAACATCGGTGAGCATCCCTTTGAGGAGTATGAAGAGCAAAGATACATCAAGTTCGTTAGGATTGAGGTTATATCATTGATTCCAGAACCTGGTGCAATGGAAGAACCGCCTGCTTCACTAATGGTTGATTGGATTGCAACCGATGAATCTTGAGGGCGTTCTTTTTACTAGGATTAGGTTTATCGCGCACCATGCGCATCAGGGTGTGTTTGGCGATTTTAGTCGCTTCAATGCTCTTGAACCTCGCTCCATTAGCCGCTGCTGATGATAATTTGGCCTCTTCTGAACTCATGCAGGACGGCCAATCTGTCAACGAAAATGTTGATTATGAAGGTGATAAAGAGGATTGGTGGAAAATTTACGTCTTTACCGGCGATGTGTTGACAGTGGCAATATCATCATCATCTACGGGATGGGATGGTGGATATACTGGCAATGTAAAACTGACTGACCCTAGTGGCGGGACTCTTGCAGGAGAGAATTCAATTACGGATGCTTCTTCTTCCACTTCTCTTTCGACCACTGCTGCTTTTCCTGGATGGATACATCTGCGAGTATATTCTGAAGATTCTTGGTTCGCAGACGGTTTTGATTATTCACTTTCCCCAACTATTGACAAATATAATCGCGATAGTGATGATGATGGTTTCATAGATACAGAAGACGATTGTGATAACGTCATTGGGACTTCAACAAATGACCGTCTTGGCTGCATAGATTCAGATTCAGATGGATATTCTGATGGCGACAGTACATGGGCAGCACATCCAGACGGAACTGCTGATGCCTTTCCTAGCGAAAGCAGTCAATGGCGTGATAGTGATCGAGATGGTTACGGCGATAATATTGGTGGCTTCCAAGGTGACCACTGTCTCGATGTAAGAGGAATTTCAACTTTAGATCGCTATGGCTGCTTAGACTCTGATTTAGATGGCTGGTCTGATGCCGACCCAAGTGGTCAAAATAGCAGCGCTCCTTGGACTCTTGAAGATGGTGCAGATGCCTTTCCTTTCGAAAGTAGTCAATGGCGAGATTTCGATGAAGATGGCTATGGCGATAATTGGGCCGATTGGACAATCAATTCCACTCGTGAAAATTGGTCAATCGGGCAGTGGGTAGATAATGCTTCAGAACCAGATTCATGCCCCTTCATCAAAGGATATTCTACTAGCGACCGTTTTGGTTGCTCTGATAGTGATGGCGATAGTTGGTCAAATAGTGATGACAATTGGACTATCGCAGATGGTGCAGATGCTTTTCCTTTGATACCTAGTCAGTGGTCTGATAGTGATGGTGATGGTTGGGGTGATAACCAAACATTAGGGGCAGATAAGATTGATGACTTCAAAGATAATCCCACTCAATGGCGAGATTTCGATGGTGATGGTTGGGGCGATAACAATACTTATGGCGCAACACAAATCGATAAATTTCCTTTTGATAGCACCCAATGGGCTGATTCTGATGGTGATGGCTTTGGCGACAATAGTGAAGGATTTAATCCAGATAATTGTCCAGATAGTAGTGCAGAAGAAGTAGATAATGGTTGGATAAGTTGGGCTGACCGTAAAGGATGTAGAGATTCAGATATGGATGGCTATTCCAATCCAGATACTTTTTGGGTCGCCCATCCCGATGGGTTTGCAGATGCTTTCTCTGAAGATAAATCGCAATGGAGGGATTCTGATGGTGATGGCTATGGCGATAATCTTGAGTATTTTGATGGTAATGCCGACCGTGAAGCATGGCGTGGCGATGGTTGTCTTTCAACAGTAGGAAATTCAACTTTCGATCGTTGGGGCTGTCCAGATAGTGATGGCGACGGTTGGTCAGACCCCACTCTAAACTGGTTGGCTAGTCCAGCAGGAAACGGCGATAATTGGCCTCATGATGATAGTCAATGGCATGATACCGATGGTGATGGCAGGGGAGATTCTCCGACTGGAACCGATGCTGATATATGCCCAGATACGCCAGGGACTTCAGTTGGTTCTAGAGAAGGTGGAGACAGATGGGGCTGTCCAGACACCGATGGCGATGGTTGGTCAGATTTAGGTGATACATTCATCCACGAACCTACTCAATGGCGAGATAGCGATGGTGATGGTTTCGGTGACGAAATCAACGGCCATGAAGGTGATGCTTGCCCGCAGCAAAGAGGCAATTCAATATTTGATCGCATGGGTTGTAGAGATTCTGATGGTGATGGTTGGTCTGACCCAACAGATGACTGGCAAGCAGCACCTTGGGGTACGGGGGATGTTTTCCCAAATGATAGATTCCAATGGATAGATGCTGATGAGGATGGTTTTGGCGACAACCCCCTAGGTTCTGCAAGAGATGACTGCCCTGATGTTTCAGGTAGTTCTACGCGTGACTTACAAGGTTGCCCAGATAGTGATGGTGATGGTTGGTCGAATGAATATGGCGGTTTTGCTTCTGCTATTGCTGGACTTGGCGAAAATCCGGCTGGAAGTATGTTGAGCTACTTGATATTAGGTGGAGCAATAATGCTTGGCGCACTAGCAGCAGCGGTTGTAAGATTACTAAGAGACGGCCAATCATTCAGTGAAGATTCTATCAAGGACAAGAGTGTATATGAAGCGGTGTATCAACAAAGTTCCAATGATCTTGAATCCCATCAAACAGGCGGAGAAGGCATGCATGACATCATTGGCGACTTATTCCAAGGAGGTGGCGATAATGCGTAGTAGTTCAAAGGCCATATTACTGATATTCTTGATGCTCTTTATCCCTCCAAGTGCTGCAGAAGGCGAAACAGATGCTTTGACTGATGCAGGATTTGAAATCTGTGATACTTGTATTGAGGTAACGACACTTGGCGCAGAACAATTTGGTAGAAATGATAGAGTACTGATAATTCTCCATATAACTTCCCAATCAAGCGACTCTAGTTTGATACTGAATCTACGAGGAACACATGGATATATGACAGTTGATGAGCAACGCGTTGAGAAGTTTTCAGAAGACGGAGTTGCTAATATCAATATGACTTATGATTCGTGGCAAGAGGGTGAACATACAATAGAACTTGAGATAACAGACCTTTCTGGTAGGTCGTTGCGAATTATCGAAATCGGTGTATTCGATTTGGTACCAGCACTACAACCTCCAAATGTCTCATTGCAATTATCTGTAAATGGATGGCTAGAGACTGGCGATGACTGTTTGATAACTAGAATATTCGTCGACGAAACAGGGCCTAGATGGGGTGCTGATGGGACACGCTCTATCACTGGAGCGCCATTCAAAGTACTCGATTCAGACCAGGTTCTCGATTGTAGTATCTGGCCCGCTGGTGAATATGAATTGATGGAAACCTACCAAAATTCACTTGGCCAAACCACTACGTCTTGGCTTAATTTCACGATTCACAACCGCCCCCCTCCTGAGTTTGCTTTGGCTATTCAAGGGAATGGTTTTGAAGTTGGTAAGGTTTGTTCTGTAAGAATTTCAACCAATGATGCCAATCAAGCAGCATTCGATTTGGAATGGCAAATCTCTCCAGAGTTGGGTCCAATGGGAACCGGTGAAATGATAACTTGTGTTGATTGGCCAGCAGGAGTTTACAAAATACTAGTGAAAGTAACTAATTCAGAAGGGATTAGTACAACAAAAGGTCTGAATTTAATTCGGGTTCCTGCAAGTGACACTTCAGCCGAGGAATTAGCGACACTACCTGTTCAATCGGTTGGTTCTGATACCGAGACACAATCGGTTGGCTGGTATGGAATCGGAGGGTTATCACTATTAGTTTCAATTATTGTGTTTTTGATGTTGGTAAAACAACCGGTTTCAAATGATAATGAAATGAATTTGAATCAAGAAATGATGGCAGATGCTGAAGGATTAGCAACTCATGTAGATGAGGCAGGGGTAACCTGGCGTCAACATCCCGATGGCGGAGTCGATTGGTGGGACGAAGCCACTGGGATGTGGCAGAGGTGGTAATATTAATTTCATATCGATATTGGCTATAATCGTAGTCAGTATTCTGGCAATAATCATACTTCGCTATGTGTGGTTATGGTGGTCTAGAATAAGATCTAAAGTTGCATTGTCAGACAAAGATTGGGTCAGTGACTGTTTTGAGGTTGCTACTGCAAAAATCACAGATGCTGAGATAGACTTCAGCAATGTTAGAGATTTTACTTGGCGTACACTAAAAGACCATGATGTGAAATGGATCGATGTCAAAGTAAATGCCGATGAAATTGTTGATGTTTGGTATGTAATAGACCATTTTCACAAAGTACGTGGACTGGCTCATACAATGCTTTCGTTTGAGTTCAAGGATGGCACCGTACTGACATTCTCCTTCGAATGCCGCCGCGAAGTCGGTGAAAAATACCATCCTTGGGATGGGTTGTGGCGTTCTTATGAACTGTATTTATTGGTTTCAACCGAGAGAGATGCGTTGTATTTACGAACCAATTCTCGTTCACACAAGGTTCATCTCTTCAGAGCCCAGACACCTCCTGGAAAAGAAAAAGCATTATTGCTACAATTGTGTCAAAGGTTGAACCAACTTTCTCAAAAGCCAGAATGGTATCATACTCTAACTGCTTCTTGTGCTACAGCTATTGTTGAACAAGTAAATGCGATTACTCCGGGGAGAATTCCATTCATGTGGCGTACTTTCTTACCAGGTCATTCAGCTAGGGCGGCTTGGAAATTAAAATTGATAGAGGATTGGGGCGGTTATGAGGAAACCTTGGCTGCAAGTAGAATCGATCAACATGCCACTAATTGGGACGGTAAAGGAGATTATAGTCGTCATATTAGAGAAAATTTACCGCCTTCTCCACATAGAGACTAATCGACTTGCCAAATCACCAAAAGGTCTCCACCGTCGTGATTTATCTTAACCTCATTACTAGTTGCTTCATTATGCACTCCTCGGGTCGAAGTTTCTAGGTCATCTCCAGCAAGGGGATGCAATAGCCCACTGGTGTGAATCTTCAAGACTTTACCAAATGCAAATAATGAAATATTTACTCCAATATTTACTTTAATTTCAATTCCAGATGATGGAACACGGCGTGCCTTCCATCCTTCAAGATGAATGGTTGCGCTGGAATTTGATTCAAATAATGCAGCAAATGCAGCTAAACGATGATCGAGCCGCCCTCCTTCGATTCCAACTATATCAGTCACATCAAATATTTTCAACGCCTTAGCCAGATCGGTATCTTCTTGGCCTTCGATTTTGATAACTTCTTGATTACCGTTTCCACTCCAACTATCGAGATCTCCGATGACGACGTCACAATTGATTCTGTCAGCAGCACCATCCAGTGCGACAACCTTGTCAGCACTTGCAATCAAATCCGCCCACAATAGTTCATTCGGCCATCGACCATTTCCAACAACTACTATTCTCTCTGCCACGTGAAACCGTCTAAGACTAAGGCTTCAAGCCATTCGCTCCAATCACTTGACATCGGTCCCCCCTTAGGGGGACCGCTGAGCGTAAGTGTACAATGCTTTTGTAAGAAGGAGGGCGAGCGGTGATAATGAGCGGGAAGAGCGGTACCGCTATATTCATCGCCCTGATGTTCATCCTTCAGGTGCTTGTCATACCACAATCCTTCTCTGAATCAATCCCTGAGGAAGATATTACTGTCAGGACACAATTTCTTGAATTGGAGAATGGTTCTGGCTCTCAGTTGGCCGGACACCCCCTCTCAGTGAATGGACATTCATGGCTAGTTCGTCCTGAATCAAATCTTGATAATTGGTTTTCTAATGTATTTGCTAACGCATCAGGTGCTACTGCAGTAGGTATCGATGTTGCCCCTGATGGGACTGCTCATATCTGCACTGTCGATAATAATGTTGTCAATTATCATGAAGTATTGGTAAACGGCTCTATTGAAAGCGATGTCATTGGGGTACTAGGCTCTTCAAATCCGAGTGATGATTGTGCAATTCAATATACGGGCCATGATAGGGTAAGAGTTGCATTTTATGATGGAATGAATCTTGTCTATGCTAGAAATACGGTTGTTGGAGCTACTAATGCGCAACCGGTTTGGCATAATAGAATTATTTCCGAAGGTGTTGCTGGCGGCCCACTAAATATCGTCATGGATGAAGGAGATAAAGCAAATATCGTATTCCGTGATGTTAATGATTCTCTACGATATATCAATTTCACTAGCACTTTTTGGATAGATAGAGTGATTGATCAAGGTCCAGTTGGTGACGATATTGAGTTGGTGATCCAGGGTGATTATTCACCATTTATTATCTATCATCACCTCACTCAGGGGCTACTGTCAGTGGGTTATGATAATCATCAATTGATTCGCAATAATATTGCAAGTACGGGAAATTTAACCGGCGGCCTTGGTATGGGCGTTGATGGAGATGGCGTCTCTCAAGTGGCGTTCACTTTCGAAGATAATGGTGTAAGTTATCTGAATATTTTACGTAGTCTTTCTGGTAAAGTGGCGGGAAAAATACCTTGAGAACCAGTTGAAATACTAGAAGCGACATCTAATACGGATATTTCCCCAACTGGTAGTATTGCTGTTGGAGACATCAACGGTGACGGTTTGGATGATGTGGCTATTGGTGATAGTAGTGGTTCAGGTGAAGTACGTATTCACATGGGCACTGAATCAGGGTTGAGTGCAACTGCTAATATTGTCACTAATATTGAACAAAATATTGCTTTTGGTAGTGCGGTTTTACTTATTGATGTCAATGGTGATGGTTTAGACGACCTAATTGTTTCAGCCCCTGGTGATAATGATGTAGCAGGTGTAGTTGAGTGTAGGTTATCTACAGGCAGCGGCATTTCGAGTTCTTCCTCATGGAACTATTCTGGCCAAGCAGGCCAACTGACAGGCTCTAAATTAATCGACCTTGGTGATGTTGACCAAGATGGCGATGACGACTTTGCAATTTCAGCTAATATCTCAAATGAAGATGGTATGTTAGGTCAATTGACAATTATCTCTGGAGGAATTGACTCACTTTCGCTATATGGACAAGTAAGTCCAACTGGTGATGGTCCATTCTTCGGCAGAGCATTTGCAGCACAAGGTGATCTAAATGGCGATGGTTATCCAGACTTAGCGGTAAGCAATACAGGGACAATCGATGACCCTACTAACTATTCATCAGTTGAGGTGTTCCATGGTAGTGAAACTGGCCTTACTTTGATTCCGGAAAATGTCTATCAAAGCACTAAACAGGGCCGCCTATTTGGTTACGATATAGAATTCGTTGGCGATTTGGATGGAGATGGTGATGATGAATTACTCTTTAGTGAAATATTCAATGGTACCAACAGTAAATATCAAAATGGCCGCCTTTGGATGTTCTATGGCAATGAAAACGGGTTGGGTAATGAGCCAAATTGGACATTTGATGGTAGTTCATCGAACCAACGTATTGGCTATAGCTTAGCTTCTGCAGGCGATATTAACCAAGATGGATATGACGATTTCTTTGTGACAAGTCTTCAAGCCAATAGTCGCGGTGAATTACGTCTACACATGGGTTCGGAGAATGGGCCCTCAAATGAGGTATATCTGATAAAAACCGGTACTTCACAATCAAGATTAGCTGATGATATAATCGCGGGTTCTGACTTTGAAGGAGATGGTTTGTTAGATCTACTAATAACTCAGATAAATACCACTTCTAACAGTATTGAGTTGCAGATTCTTTCCGAGATAGAATGGGAGTCATTTGACATCGAGTTCCCTCAGCAAATAACTAACCTTGAACTTGAGAGTTCGATAGATGGCCGAACTGTGATAACTTTCGAAGTTGACGGCATATTGTACTTGATGGAACACACAATGGATGGAAGTGCTGAAGGTCGTTGGACTCAGATGGCTCTTGCCAACACCTCTGCCAATGCGAATGTCAATTATGCATTTTCACTTTCCCCTACTGGAGTCACCAATGTGATATTAGTATCTGACCAGGAACAATCTTTCACTCATATGCGTCCTAAATCTTTCGTGGGCTTAGAACATAGTTTACGCAGCAGTAGCAGTTTTGGGGCAAACCTCGCATCAGCAGTTGATTCACAAGGTAACCAGAAAATAGTACACCAAAGCACTCCAGGAAATACCCTGTGGTTCGAGAGCGAAGAAAATGGAATTTGGGCTGGTACAGAACCGATTGGCAGTGTGTCTCCGAGCCTCGATAGATCGCTGCAATTACATACAGATTCACAGGATATCTCCAGGTTAGTCTACTATGATACCACGACAGATGAATTAACAATTGCCAGTAGAGACGGGTCTTGGTCATTTCAGCAAATAGCAGTCGAGTCATCTCTTAGAACCTTCTCGTCGACAATAACCACTGATGATCGAGTTCTGATATTAGGTACCATAGATTCGGGAGTAGCAACAGTAGACACTCTTCGTATGTGGCAATGGGATGGCAATCAAGTAAATGTTACAGATGTTGGTGAAGTAGATTCATCTTCAATGTATAAGATATCCCAGGTAAACGAAACTATAGTTGCCATCGCTGGACTTGATGGAGATAGAATCATAATCCATGAAAGAAACCTCGACTCTAGTGTTTGGGTTGAGGCTTTCAATCAATCAATGGGAGAATTAGATGAACAAACCTCATATCTATTATTTGAACAAGATACAATCCTAATCCAGGGTAATTCATCTAATTCAGGGATATTATTGCGTAATGAGGGTCAATGGCATAAATCATTACGTGTGTTACCTATCGGTGATAATCCATCATTATTACGAGTGGGCGATACACTCCATATCACAACTTTAGACCCTCAACTCGGACATTTGGTTTGGACTACGACTTCAATCCTAGGCGGCCTATTACATCCGTATGACTTACTGTCTGTCGAAGCAGGGGGAGAGGTTCCAATTCTAGTTGGATTAAATGACAGTCTTGCAATGGCTTGGTATGATTCTGCTAGTAATGACCTTGAATTATTACGGTTTTTACCTGATACAGATGGTGATTTGATACCAGATACTCACGACGAATTACCATTGATGTCAGGGCAATGGTCCGACCAAGATGGCGATGGTTTCGGCGATAATGACCTTGGACCATTAGCAGATAACTGTGTTAATAATGCAGGGACATCACTTTATATTTCGAGAGGATGCTTGGATAGTGACAATGATGGATATAGTGACATTGATGATATTTGTATAGATATTTCAGGCCTTGCATGGTGGGGGCAAATCGGTTGTTTCGACCTTGACCAAGATGGATGGTCTGATAATAACGGATTCTACAGTAAAGGAGACAAATACCCTACTAATTGGAAACAATCACTTGACTCAGACGGTGATGGTTTTGGTAATAATCACGGACCTGACTGTTGTGATACGGATTCTGACACCCTTGCTCCACCAGACCTTTTCCCCTTTAATAAGCATCAATGGGAGGATATAGATGGTGATGGGTATGGAGATAATACTACACACTTTGAGACTGGTGATCAGTGTGTTTGGGAAGCCGGTGCCTCTTGGCGTGATCGCAATGGTTGTTTAGATACTGATGGTGATGGAGCCTCAGATACCTCAGATGTTGGTACTAAAAAGGAGTGGAACACCACTCATGGCGCAGACGTATGGATTACAGATCCTACGCAATGGGCAGATAGCGATGGTGATGGCTATGGTGATAACTCAAGTGACAATGCCACTAATCCTGATAAGTTTCCAAATAATGAAGCAGCAGCAAATGATAGTGATAGTGATGGCTTCCCAAATAACTGGACTGCGTTATGGAATGGCAGTAATCATGATGGCTTGATACGAGATTATTGCCCTAGCACAGCCGGAACTTCACTTTACCCTGCAGGTGGCTGTGTTGATAGTGATGGTGATTACTGGGCTGATAGTGATGATTTATTCCCCGATGATGATACACAATGGAACGATACTGATGGTGATGGTTTTGGAGATAATCAAGCAGGTTCCAACTATGACATGTGTATCGATGTTCCAGGTGTTCTTGAAGGAACGTTTGGGCCAGGCTGCCCTGTTGTAAGTGAAGATGATAGCGATGGAGATGGTGTTGCTAACCCAATCGATTTGTGCTCAGACACTAACATTGGTGAAACAGTCGATGCTGTAGGTTGTGCAGATAGTCAGAAAGATGATGATCAAGATGGAGTAAATAATTCAGTAGATAGCTGTCCAAATACTGTATATGAAGCAGCAGTTGATAATAAGGGATGTAGTGCTGCTCAATTAGATGTTGATACCGATGGCGACGGGGTTTCAGATATTGATGACCTCTGTCCAGACACAGATCCTAACTTTATTGTTGATCCTGAAGACGTAAATTCAGACGGTTGTGCACCGAATCAGATTGATTCAGATGGTGATACTGTAATGGATACTGAAGACCTCTGCCCAGATTCAGATCTTAGATACCCGGTTGATTCAACTGGGTGTACAGATATATCTGCCCAAGACGAGGATATCGATGGTGATGGATTTAGTGGTGTTTACTCTTTTGATGGAACCGAACATACTGGAGATGCCTTCCCTCTAGATGAAACTCAGTGGTGGGATAGAGATGGTGATGGCTATGGTGATAACAACTCGGGCAATGAAAGTGATTCATGCCCCTTTGATTTCGGGAACTCTACGATGATGGACATTTACGGATGTGTCGACGATGGTGATGGCTATGCTGATTATCTTGAACCGGAATCGTTGCGAGGTGATTACACTCAATGGAATGATTCTGATTTCGATACTTATGGCGATAATATCAATGGTAATAATCCTGATTTATGCCCTGATACAGATTTCAATTTCAAAGCCTTTGTCGATAATAATGGATGCGCAAAATATCAATTAGATGTTGATAATGATGGTATTTATGATGACATCGATAATTGTCCAACCACCGAATCAGGCAAAAAGGTCGATGATTCTGGTTGTGCTGTAGCAGATGGAGATACATCAATTTCAGGCTCTAGTAAGATAATGGGTTTCTCACCATTGATGTTCTCACTAATTGCAATCGGTGGCTCCATTGGCTCAATATTCCTTCTTGTAGTTTTACTAAGAGTTATTCGCAGAGGCGATGATGATGAAGATTGGGATGATGATGAAAATGAGTATGATGATGATGAGTATGAGGATGAAGATGATGTTTGGGAAACTCTTGCAAATAAACAAAAAGCAAGACAACCTGCTCCCAATCCAGCAGTACGCCAATTAGATCCAGAAGGGCCAGCCCGAGGCCCGAGTCCTCAAAATGCCATGTCAGGCCCGCAAAGAGGTCCTACACGGGCGCCCAATAATGCGCAGCAAGCACCTCAAAGATCACCTCAACGAGGTCCATCACAGCCACCTAGTTCTCCGCAACAAGCACCTCAAAAGTCACCTCAACGTGGTCCATCACAGCCACCTAGTTCTCCGCAAAGGCCTCCTCAACAAGCACCTCAAAGTTCTCCACAACGGTCTCCACAAGCATCTCAAGATTACACGATAGATATGTCCAGACCTAATAGCAAAACCAAAACAACCAGAAAAACATCGGTTAAGACAAGGGTGAAAGCCGAAGCAACCAATGTACGTAAAACCAAGGCAGTCGAGTTATTTGGAGATGACAAAAAGATTGAGATGGAAGCAGCTGTTGAATGGGCGATTGTAGCAATAAGCGATGGTGAATCGGAACGTATGATCATGATGAGTCTACAAGAGACGGGTTGGAGTCCTCCTCAGTCTAGAGCGATATATGAACGAGCGAATGGTTGAGGGCGTCACCATGAAAAAGGAAGTGCAAGTGCAAGCCGATATCGGGAGGGATGGAACGCAATGAACGAAACCGAAGGCGCAGTCTTACCCTCTGGCATAGAGGTTGACGAAACCTCCGCTTATTTCGGAGTATTCGATTCTTCGGATATTCTTCATGAGATGATGTCATTATCTAGAACCGATGCTTTTTGCCGTTTTTTTGAGCATTTAAGCGATATTGTATTGCAACCAGGAGAGTTTGATTTTGGAGCTGCGAGCGAACGCTTATCATGCGAGGGTGGAGAGATATACTACCTATTTGCCAGCCATCTTGGAGTAATGAGTCTGCCTGATCCTTTGAGGTTATATCTCGGGATGGAATCTAGTCAGGGAGAAACCGGAAGTACTGATAGTTCCTTAACCGATGAGGAAAAAGAATTACTTGGCGAATTAGCAAATCCAATGAGCCTAATCAAAATTTTCGCAATAGCATCACAGACTGGTGGTAATGATGAAGTCATCAAGTACCTAACTGCAATCGAATCATTATTCTCATCCCCTAAAGATAATCATGACACTCTTCTAGTGGTTGCTCGCCAAATGCGAGATGCATTTGATGTGGCAGATCACGTGATGCCAATCGAAAGCCTCTCTTCTGGAGATGTAAAAGCGGTAGTAGTCAAAGCTGCAGATAAGATAGAAGTTGCAACTAAAAAACCTGAAACGGTTGTTGTGGAAACTGAAGTTGCTGTGAAAAAAGAAGTTCAATTACCTGAACAAGTTGAAGAGGTAGCAATACCACTACCGGAAGAAGCAGTTGTGCCATTGCCCTCTAAGGAAAAAGTTGAGACTATACCTGAAGGTAAAGCAGAAAGAGCAGCAACAGAGGATGCATTTGCTGGTGCATTTTCGATGCAACATATGGTAGAGGAGTCTGACCCAGAACCTGAGCTGGAACCAGAGCCGGAGCCAGAGCCGGAACCTGAGCCGGAACCTGAGCCGGAACCTGAGCCGGAACCTGAGCCGGAACCTGAGCCAGAGCCGGAACCAGAACCGGAACCGGAACCCGAGCCAGAGCCGGAACCAGAGCCGGAGCCGGAACCAGAGCCGGAGCCAGAGCCGGAACCAGAGCCTGAATTAGTTGAATTTGCGGAGGATGCTACGGTAGAAGATAAATTCAAAGCCGTAGATACTGATAATAGCGGCACTATTTCAGTTGAAGAATTAGCAATCGCTACAGGAATGCCTTTAGCAGAAGCAGCAGAAATCCATGCTATTATTGATACCGATGGTGATGGTGAGATCTCATTTGCTGAATTCGAGGCAGCTAAATCACTGCAGAAACAGGTTAAATTACCTAAACCTGTCAAACCTATACGTAGACCAATGTCCTCTCCTACTCAAGGACAAAGGCAACAAACACCACAGCAACAGCAGTGGCAGCAACAACAGCAGCAACAGCAGCAGCAACAGCAGCAGCAACAGCAGCAGCAACAGCAGCAACAACAACAGCAACAGCAGTGGCAGCAGCAACAGCAGCAACAGCAGCAACAGCAGCAACAGCAGCAACAGCAGCAACAGCAGCAGCAACAGCAGTGGCAACAGCCACAACAGCAGTGGCAACAACCACCTATGAATCAACCAGCCGCTATAAGACCGACAATCCAATCAGGTTTCTTCTGTCGTGGATGCCGTATAGGTGTCGACCCAGGATGGAGACATTGTCCAGTATGTGGAATGAGAAATGGTTAATCAATCGATGATAAAATTACCATCGTCTAAAATTTGGTTATCATCAAGCCATACAGATGCCTTGTCAAGTACTCCTGAGATATGAATTCCGACGTCTGAGTGTCCCCCAAGGTTTGAATTATCACCTATTGCAAAATAGCATGTACCCAGTTTTTTCTCATCTTCCAAGACATTTCCTATCAGCCGAGCTTCTTCGTTCATTCCCATTCCGAACTCAGCTACGGTCCAAACTAATTCACGGTCTTTTTTATTCTTAATTCTACTTGATGCTTCACCGAATTCTTGGCGGATATTTGCAGCAACAGGTCCTCCTAACACATCTATTACCAATCCATTTTCAATTACAAATTCAATAGGATCTTCAAGTAAAGTTGCATCCCAACTCCCATCTATTACGATTCTACCATTCATACTTCCTTCCTTTGGCATTACGAATATTTTTCCAGCCGGTAAGTTCGTAATCATTCGAGGTCTATTGCAGATTCCACTATCATCGAGTTTCCAATCTTTCCAATTCACCTCAAATTCAACATCCGTTCCATTTTTTGATTTTATGTGAATAGTTCTTCTCCTTCTGAACATACTTGCAGTATCGGTAATTCGTTTCTTTACACGATCGTAATCAGCCGTCATCCCTCCTTTGCAAAACATCTCACTAGTGATTCCAGGCATTGTTGCTACTCTCGCTCCTTCATGAATAGCAGCTCTAACAGAACGTGTATGAGTAAGAGAATATTTTGTTGGAGCGATTACTACTTGTTGCTGTCGCATGAGATTAGCCACCGGTGCAGGTGGCTCTTCACCATGGTGTCGGCCTTTGGGCATTACAATCAATAGTACCCTTTCGGTTCTCTCTGTAGTTGCACTATGCAATGCTTGACCGATTTCACTAGTTGTCGGGTCGCAAACGATTAGGACATTTTCACCACGTCTAATATCCATACTTGTTTTGATAACTATTCTTGCACTTTCAATAAGTTCCAATGTCTTATCCTTCGACTTGGGTACTGCAACTTCATCGTTAGGATTTTCAGCAGCCAGAACGTCCTCAAGGTCTTGATCAGAGTTGAGCTCATTAGGGCTCTCATCATTCTTTTTTCCCTTGGTAGGAGCGGGCACATTTGGGGGAGAGGGTAGTGTTTCTTCAAACCATGCATTAATTGGATATGGATTAAAGGGAAGTGTCACCAGGGCAGGGATATGCTGGAGATTGAAGAATTCACCACTATGGTCAAGGACATTTATCGTATAGGAGCACTTGAATCACATTTGAGTTGGGATCACCAAACACAAATGCCGACCAAAGGTGCTGCTGCTAGAGCAGAAATGATGGCTTGGTTAGGTCGTGAACACCACCGCAGATTAGTAGCGCCGAGGATGGGAGAATTACTTGATTCGCTAGAAAAACAGGAATTAGACCCTGCTGATAATGCTAATGTTAGAGAGATGCGTAGAACCTATGATTTGGCAACAAAATTATCTGAAACTCATGTTTCAAATTTCTCAAAAGCATGTTCTGAAGCATTTATGGTTTGGCAACAGGCTAAACAAGATAGGGATTTAGAGTCTTTCTTACCCCATTTAGAAAAATTAGTCGAACTCACTAAAGATAAAATTGCAATGCTTGGAGTAAAAACCACGCCATATGATGTATTACTCGATGAATATGAAGTCGGTATGACAGTTGCAGATTATGATCCTCTTTTTGCTCGAATTAGATCACGGTTAGTACCATTATTACAACGTATACGTGAATCAGATGTAGTGATACCATCATTGCCATCTGGCGCCAACTTTGCGGAAGAGGATCAATTACAATTCTGCCGCAAAGTAGTAACTCAGATAGGTTTTGATCTTGATGCAGGCAGAATCGATAAAGCAGCCCACCCTTTTTGTTCAGGACTATGGCCTGGCGATACAAGATTCACTACTCGATTTGATGAAAAAGACCCCTTCTCTTGTCTCTATGCTGTTATGCATGAAGCAGGACATGGGCTATATGAGCAAGGTCTTGATTCAAATTATTCTTTCACTCCACGTGGAAATGCAATCAGTCTTGGAGTACACGAAAGTCAAAGCAGATTCTGGGAAAATCAAATCGGAAGAACAGAAAGATTCTGGGAGGTTGCGCGTCCTTGGTTTAATGAAATATTCCCTGACGCTGCGGAATTAGATGAAAAACAACTCAATCTGATTACAAATGAAGTCAAGGCAGATTTTATCCGTGTCGAGGCAGACGAGATTACTTATAATCTGCATATAATGCTAAGATATGAAATTGAGAAAATGATTTTCAATGAAGGTCTTGGCGTTGATAAAATCGAAGAGACATGGAACCGATTATTCTACGAATGGTTTGGCATAGAGGTGCCAAATCCTTCTTTGGGCTGTATTCAAGACGTACATTGGGCATATGGAGCGTTTGGTTATTTCCCGACTTATACCTTAGGAAATATGTACGCTGCTCAATTATCGGAGAAGATGGTGGAATCAACTGGTCCAATAGATGAAATTATCAAATCCAAAGATTGGTCTCCAATGAAAGATTGGCTGAAAGAAAACGTCCATAGCTACGGCAGCCTTTACAGGCCTGCAGACTTGTTAACACACGTAACAGGCAAGGCTCCTGACCCTGAACCATTCCTCAATTATATCGAAGAAAAATTCACTAGATTATATCAATTAAATTGATTATTCTTCAGAGTCATTACTATCAGCATCATCTGCTTCAGCACCTGATCCTGAGATTTTTCCTTGCAGTTCGTTCAACTTACCGGTGATTTCAGTGATGGCATCCATCAAATCGGTTGATCTATCATCTTCATTTCCTGTGCCAAATGTTGTACCCAATAGGGTTATCATAGCACCTGAAAGCATTACTACTGCAGGCCAATATACATCTGCTGCTGTCATTCCTTCGCCCGCTACAGTGCCACCCCAAATTGCACCTACAAGAAAAATTATCATTCCTGTAACTATCTGTTGATGTCCGTCGCCTAAGCTTTCTTGCATTCCACTCATGGTATTACCCATTAGGCCTGAGACCTTGAGAGCAGATAAACTTAGTAGTGTGATAATAAAACTACTTTTTAGTTCCAAGGCATCATTATAAGAGGGCGTCCAACGTCTCCAGCCTCGATTAGAAGTTTCCCACGTGGACCGGTTTTGGCATTTCTTTCAAAGACAGGAATGCCATCAACAATAGTTAATACGGGCCAACCAACTAGTTTTTGTCCGGCAAAAGGATTCCAACCAACTCTGCTCCATGAATTTTCATCTGTAACTATTATTTCAGTAGTCATATCGACTAAAACCACATCGCCATCCATCCCTTCTTCCAATTTACCTTTTCCAACCATCTGATAGGTTTGTGCAACATTTGTACTCATCCAATTAACGACTTGTTCAATAGTACACTTTCCATCTCTTGCATGAGTCAGCATAACTGGGAGTGATGTCTCGACTCCAGGCATGCCTGAAGGTGATTTTGGCCAACCTAGGGTTTTGCTTTCCAATGTATGCGGTGCGTGATCAGTAGCAATACATGCAATAGTTCCATCCAGTAAGCGCTGCCACAGAACCCGGCGGTCTTCTGCCATACGAATCGGCGGATTCATTTTGAGGCGTGTACCAATTTCCATCACTTCTTCTTCAGCAAAACTAAGATGCTGCGGTAATACTTCAGTAGTTATGAGTCCACTTGAATCTATTTTTTCGCTAAGCCAATCTGCTTCGATTCCGCTGGTTAAGTGAAGAACATGTAATCTGTGTTGATGTTCAAGAGCAAGACCAACTGCTATTTTTGTGGCATTCAATGCACAAATATCATCACGCCATTCAGCATGAGCGGCCATGTCAGTTCGATGTTTGAATTGTTCAAAACGTTCATTCATTCTCTTTTCATCTTCTGCATGCACGGCTATCAAGCCGGCTGTGGAGGAGAAAATTCTTTCAAGATGCTGTAATTCATTTACCAATAAATCACCAGTAGATGCTCCCATGAAGATTTTTATCCCACATATTCCTGGAATTGCAACGCCGAGCCCAGGTTCCCCAACTGCTTTTTGCAACTCGCTTACATTATCTGGCGTAGCGCCGATAAAGAAACCATGATGAGTGACACATTTATTGCCAGCAGTAGCAATTTTATCCATTATGGATTCTAATGTTACAGCAGATGGTTTGTTATTAGGCATATCGAGGAAACTGGTAACACCACCACTGGCAGCAGCAGCAGAACCAGATTGTAAGTCTTCTTTTTCTGGTTGTCCGGGTTCTCTAAAGTGTACTTGTGGGTCTATTATTCCAGGGAGTAAATGAAAACCTTCTGCGGCAATAACTCGCTCTTCTGGTTTGGCGATTAAAGATCCGACTGTTGTAGAAATCTCAGTAATTATTCCATCTACAATTCTTAGGTCGCCATAAGTCAAACCAGAAGGTAAAGCCATTGAAGCGCCGGATATGAGAATCGAACCTTTGGTCATAAGTAGGCCTAGTAAGCCATTCGTCATGAACTTCACTCAGGTTATTTGGAATTATATATTATTCAATTAAGAGAATATCTAAAAAAACTTTAATTCGAACTATTTCTAGTTAAATCATCTTCCAGCATTTCCTCAAGTCGTTCATAATGCGGTATTAATCCATTTATTTGTGGCACTAATTTAATTAGATATTGCATTATTTGAATACGATCATGTATCGAATCTCTATCTAGTACACCTGGATGAGTCTGATTTGCTGAAGACCATTTGCCCCAGTTCAAAACATAGTAGATGGCACGATAAAGGTCAGGTGTCAGAGTATTTTGTGAAATTAAAGGACGAATAATTACCCAACCATGTGTGAAGTTTAATGGCATATTACTACTTGAAAAATTATATTCTCCAATCATTACAGTTTTCATATCCAAGTCTTGAAGATGGGGATAACTATCGTCATCTACAACAACTATCTCCTCATCAAATGGATTTATTTCGACACCCTCTGGATAGAATTGCTGTTTTAGATGTGAAATAATGGATGAGATTTCATGTCCTGAAGTAATCATCGAAAGGATTTCCAAAACATGTTCCGGCCAGACCCGATCATGTCCAATACCCCATGGGCCAAGAAACCAATATAGCGACTGACAAACTCCTTCTACTGAATCTTTTAAGTTACTTGATTCGACTAAAAAATCAAAATGACGGGTAAGATGATATGAATCTAAAAGGTTCTGAAGATAGAGAATTTTCGAATACGGGAATTCATGGGATTTTATATCTGTAATTATTCCGATATCCTCAAGATATTTTTGAGTTTTGGGAGTTCTCTCAAGCCCAAAACAATGAATTAGATAGCGTTCTACAGCGGCTTCATGATATAGGAAAAAGTCTGTCTGAGGGTTCATTGCTATTATGACATTATCACAAGAAAGAGACGATCCAATAGCTAAAGACGCGAATCCCCCTCCTGATGAACCAAGAAGCAGGGGTGTTAAATTATTTTTTGATGCCAAATCTTGAATTAATTCAGAGACAGCCTTCTGGAGATGAGGGTGCTCTTTCGTACCAGCATACCATGCAAGATTTACATCTTTAAGATGAGAACCTGGGTCTGAAATTGATAAAACTGGGCCACGATAACCTCGTGCAAGTCGTGTACCAGAAAAAAATGGAGGTACGCGTGTTGCTCTTTGCATTATTGCAGCGTTGAATACTACAAGTAGCCATCCATTATTATTTTCAGTTGAAGTATTCGACAGACGATATGGAAGCTGAAGGCCGTTGTCATCAATACTTAGGAAGAGACCATCGTGCCAAGGTAACTCTTCGTCTGATTTTATGTGAAGTGGTTCACCACCCCATTTCTCCCACTCAAATGTTTGCATTCAGATCACCAATCATTTTACCTTCTTGTAGAATCACAATAGCCAATTCCATTTGCATAAAGGCGTGAGTCATAATGTGGCCAAACGTCGATTGATGATTAACTTCACTCAGGGCGCCTCGCATCTTTAGGTCGGAAGTCATCACAAATATCACGATTCATTGAAATATATGGCCCGCCAATAATATCGATGCAATACGGTACAGCACGCCATATCTCATCTATAGTTTCCCTTATCGCTTTAGGTCGCCCTGGTAGATTGAAGACTAGAGAACTACCTCTTAACCCAGCCAATTGACGCGAAAGAATAGCAGTGGCTACAAATTTCAGTGATATTGCTCGCATCTGCTCGCCAAACCCCGGTAGTAATCTTTCACATGCGTCTTCTGTAGCTTCTGGAGTTACATCTCGCAAAGCAGGTCCTGTTCCCCCAGTTGTGACTACTACATCACAGCCGAGGTCATCTACCATTTCGATGATTGTAGCACTAATGACATCTCTTTCATCTTTGACAATACGGTAATGGTGAGTCCAACTGCTTTGTACAGCCTCCTCGAAAAAGCCGAGTATTGCAGGGCCACCTTCATCTTCGTATTCGCCGTCACTGGCTCTATCTGAGACAGTTATAATCCCGAAAGTGGCAGGATCTCCGACCATGTCATTCAACTCTGACTATCGCCATACTTGTCCTGGATATCGGCGTGGAAAGAATCGAGGAGAGTATCTTCGAATAATTCAGCAAGCCGGCGATTCTTCGTCGAGCGCATGTGTAATACAGCCATCAATACGAAAGCAATAATTGCTATTGGTATAGCTGCCTCGAGTTTGTATTTGTGCATCACAGTGATGATACCTTCTGCGGTATATGCCCAAGTTAGAGACGCCGCGGCTCCACCAACGAATGTAGCCCATAACACGCGCATGAATTGCATACGTGAAAGAAGCCCGAGCATTGCTCCGACCAATACTCCAGATGCCATGAATGGAATCCAAACAAAGACCATCAAACCCCAGAACCCATATTTGTTAATCATCTCTCTCTTTTCATTTGCAGTATATTCAACGGTTGACAATATGTCGCCAAAGAGTTTGGTCTGTAGAACCCTTCCGCCTAATCCGTCTTGCTTAGCGACAGCAGCAACACGAGAATCATTTGCATTGCCTGGGGCATGGGTTTCAACCCGACCTGCTCCTGAACGATCTGCTAAAGTGGATATGATGTTTCTACCTCTTACTACTAATTCGTGAGTTCCAGTTAGGTCTGGGTTTTCTTTTTCGATGTATGACTTGAGTTCTTTTACGACATCATCAATAGTTTGTTTAAATCTGAAAAATGCAAATTTTTGAGTTGGCTTGTACGCAACTCTAACAAATATAACTCGGTCCTCACTGGTAACAGTTGCCATTTGTAATAGCAGATTATTTTCAACTTTGAAGAAATCTTTGATAGAATCACGCACTTCATCCTCAATCTGAGATAGAACGTGCAGGTCTTTGAAAAATGAAGTATAATCCTGTGGGCCATCATCTGACTCACCATCTGTCATTCCACTTCCAACTCCGACCCCTGTTTCAAAATCAATCGCTTGATTATCACCGATGGAGCGAACAGTTAACTGGACCGGCTTGAATACGTGAAATATAGCGAATTCATCTAGTATTTCCTTAAGTATCTCAGAACGAACTTCACTAAGATCTGTCAAAGTATCTTCAGTATTGTGATATGGTACCATTATGTCAATAGACAAATCTCTCACTTCTGCTTTGAATAAATCCCAGTCTACTTCAATACGCAAACGTTTCTCCGTATTCTTTAGTACTTGATTAACCACTTCATTGATGTGTGCGCGACTCAACATATCATCAGAGTCTTGGTGATATACTTTGTACATTACAGGATATGCTAAGAAAAGAGAAATCACCGATAGTGAAAGGGAAACATATGCCATCCACCAAGCGGGTATTCCAGCTGCACCACCTGTGAGCATTGCGGTTTCTCTACCTCCGCCAAGTTCAGCACCCATTAGTACCCAGCCCCAATTACCAAGGTCTGTTACAGACCAGCACGATCTTGTGCCTTCGTCAGTAATTTTCGCTTCTTGACTAATTTCACTATCTACAAAGGGTAGGAATGTCAGGCTGTTACTAGAACTTGTTATTTCTACCAGTATTGTTTTTGACAGCGTTTGTAATTTAGAACCGTTTTCTTCAGCGGACGTATCGTTGTATACATCTACTCGAAGTACCAAATCATATTCTCCATCAGACCAAGTTGTGAAATCAACTCTATCACTTAAGCCACTTCTTTCATTTGTATTGGGAGATGGACTTGTGGTATCTCCTTTACCTATAGCGGTCCAATTGAATGACTGAATTCCCTCTTCGAAATTATATCCATTTACGACTATTACATTATCATCATTTATTGGGTATATGTGCAGCCATGCTTGGTCACTGGTATCGATACACTGGTCTCCAATATCAAAGAATGTTCCACTGGCTCCATGGTCGAGTGCTGTAGACTCACCAAATATCCCTGCGCCCATTGCTAATAGCGCTCCCATGAATAAGATTCCATAACCGAGTCCAAATAATAATACAAAATCTTCAGTAGCAGAAGGAAAGCGACTACTTGTATCCTGAGTTCTTCTCTGACGAATCGCCGCGAGATCTTTAGAAACTTGAGAATCACTCCCCTTCTCAGGAGATTCTATTTCTTGAATCTCGGGTTCAGAATCATCTTCCCCCGTCGCCATGTACGAACCAGAAAGGACCTGCACATCAATGCATCTCTATAATTGTGAAAAAACTCACGCCATTTCAAAATCAGATTCACCCATTAACTTGCGCCATGCCGCAAGTCCAAAGAGGGCAATAATTTCAATAATTCCAACGGGTGCAGGTAGTATTGATGACTCATCATCCAGATTTTCATCATTGTAACCAAGGAGTTCTGAGGCATTGTATGAATCGGCATAAATCATGAACCAATCCAAATCTCTTGGAAGATTCATACTTAGAAACTCATGATCTTCTTGGTTAACCAAGAAATCATCTTCAATTCTAATCCCAAACCAGCCATCTAAGTAAATTCCTGGTTCAATTGTGATTGCATCAGTGATTACAAGCGGTTGTTGATTATATGATAGTCCAAATAACGGATCATCAGTTCCACCAGATAGTAGAGGTGGTTCATGAACACATACTCCAAAGCCATGACCGAGTGAGTGAATGAAATTGTCTCCAAACCCTTCGTCCTCAATGTGGGCGCGTGCTATATCGTCTAATGACCAAGCAGGAGTTCCTGCTTCAATCAATGGGAATGTTAAATTCTGTGCATCATAAACTGCATTATATGCTTTGATAATAGTGTCATTATTAGTTCCACCAATGGCATAACTTCTGGTGATGTCACTAACCCAATCATTTACTCTTGCACCTAGATCTACTACGACAATATCTCCAATCATAACCTGCTTTGGGCCGGCTCCAGCATTATCTGGGTCGCCATGAGGTATCGCACCATTAGCGCCAGAAGCAACAATTGTCTCAAAAGAAGGCCAAACAGGATTAGAACCATTTTCAATCATAGCACGATCTATCTCATCTGCGATTTGTCGTTCAGTCAAATTAGCCCCCATAACTACCATCCATAATTGTAGCCTAGCAACTTCTTGACCGATTCCTGCAATACGCACCGACTCTCGAATAGATTCATCTTTATCTGGAGATATTCCAGTTGGAGATGGCAATTTTCCATTTAAAATCCGTTCTGCTTCAGTTTCACAAGCACCTGCTGTTGGCAATGAAGCCGCCACAAACAGTGCAACTAATGAAAATACGAGCACCTTGCCCATTGATTTACCCTAAGCACTATCCTTTTTCAAACCGTCTATATCTTCGGTGTTTGAAATATACATGCAAAAATTGTCTAGTTTCAGGACATTATATGTGAATCGACATATACTAGAACTTTGATTGAGAGTCATGGGACTTGTATGGCCGCCACTTGCTTGGATGATGGCAAGTCTACTGTCATTTCTTGGAGTGATTTTATTCTCATATTTGGCCTGGCTAACATATAATGCCAAGCCTGAAGACTCAGAAAACCGATTAATTTCGTTTATGTTGGTCTGCGAAGGCTTTGGTGCGGCATTATTCATGATACCTTTCGGCTTCCCATGGACTCCAGCATCGGTTGACTACGCACAATGGATTCAAAATTTCCAAATTTTGTTTTTTGCGATGTTGCCATTCATTTATCTTGCTTTTACAGGTATTCAACCATCGAAGGTCTCTTCGTTCTTCGGACGAGATAATATCCAAAAATTATTGTTAGGAGCCGGTTTATTGTTGGGTATTTACCTAATGATAGCGCAATGGAATGAGGCATTGATTTGTCAATGGGATGAAGCATCACAGAAGCTTGGCTTTGGTCAAAGTGGAGCATTCGTACTGATCATATTCGGGATACTTATGACCAATTTCTATCTGATATTTTCATTATTTATGTCCAAAAGAAACCCGAAAATTGACGATGAAAGAAAAACTCGTATCAGAACTTATTTGCGGGGTTATGCACTTCGATATTTGTTCATTTTAGCTTCAATGGGTTACTATCTGGTATACAAATCATATTTCCACGCTGGAGGGACTTTACCTCTCTGGTTTACAGGATTTATTTTTGTGTGCTACGCATTGGGAAATATTGTATTTGGTGTGATGTTTTCAATGGGTATTCTGCAAGGTCAAATACTCGGTATCGAGCATTTGTTCAAGACAAATATCAACCGAGCTGCAATGGGTGGATTATTGGTATCTGCCTTTTTCGTAACTGAAGAAGTAATGCAGAATTTTCTTTCGGAAGAATATGGTTTCGTTGGTGGATTGATGGTGACATTTGGGATGATGGGAGCACGTACACCTATTCTGAAAATTATCGATAAGGGTACTGATTCAATGGTTGTCGATGCATTAGAAATCAATGATGATGCAGCAAAGATTTACCGCGAACAATATCTTACTGTAGTTCATGATGGAGTTATTACAGAACTTGAGAGACGTATGCTAAAAATAACCGCAAAAGCCCTCAGGTTGTCCGAAGACCAGTGTAAAGAGATTGAGTCAGAGCATTCTGAAGACGTTATCGAAGAAGAATAGTCAGACAACAATTATTCCTTCATGCATTAACTATGCAATAAAAGTTGAGATGCAACACTCTTACAAGAAAAAAGGTGGGTTAGGCCGGACTTGAACCAGCGACCTCGGCATCTTCAGTGCCGCGCTCTCCCAACTAAGCTACTAACCCTTGTTCACCCCTGCGGGCAGGAGCATTTCAAGCCTACGCCTTTCACTCAAGATCTCCGAGAATGGCTTTCTGTATCTCAAAGAGTTCACGTAGTCCACCTTCGGCAGAATCCATGAGGGCATTGAATTGTTCTCGCGAGTAAGTCGCTTCTTCACCAGTAGCTTGTATTTCGACAAAACTACCATCGGATATACCAACTACATTCATGTCAACATCGGCATTTGAGTCGAGGATATAGTCGAGGTCAAGATAAACACCTCCATCGATTAAACCGACTGAAATAGCGGCTAAGTCATGAGGCATAACCGCTCTCTCATGTGCTTCGATTTCCGTTGGAGATAGTTTAGGCGCTTCCCAACCTGCTTCTAATTGATCACGATTCGGTCGAAGATTTACAGGTAAACAAGTACCTGATACAATCAAGCGTCGAACTGCTAATCGCAATGCGATATTGGCAGCGGTAATCGATGCACAGCGAGTTCCACCATCGGCATTGAGGATGTCACAGTCAACGGTCAATGCGATTGGACCTAGTTGCTCTAGGTCGATTGCACCACGCAGAGATCGAGCAACTAAGCGTTCGATTTCCTGAGTTCTTCCTTTTGCCCCGTTACGTTCGCGGCGAAAACGAGAATCAGTAGAGGCAGGAAGTAGGCTATATTCTGCATGGACCCAACCCTTTGTCGCATCTCTAGGAAACCAACCGGGAAGGCGGTCAGCTTTGGTTACACAAGCCATAACTACAGTCTCGCCTTGGCGATATAGGATACTTGCTAGCGCATTTGGAGTGAAGTCTATTTCTACTTCGACACCACGCATTTCGTCATTCGGTCTGTCGCTTTCTATGCCGGACTTGAATTTGGCCATGGCTGTTGCCTGAACCTTCTCTTCATCAAACTTCCCCGCTGGCACAAATTGAAATGTTACCTGTTAATGGCCGGGATATGACTGAAGTAGCCATATGTGCAGTAGCACGTACACCTATCGGTAAATTCCGTGGATCATATTCTGGATATAGTGCAGTGGACCTTGGAGTATTCACTGTTAAAGAACTGTTGAAACGAGTGGGATTACCTGCAGATTCAGGTTTGGTTGATGAGGTGATATTCGGTCAGGTATTGCAAGCAGGTGCTGGCCAAGCACCGGCGCGCCAGGTCGCATTGGGTGCTGGTTTACCAGATTCTACCCCTGCGGTAACTATCAACAAAGTCTGTGGGTCATCACTCAAAGCAGTTATGTTAGCAGCAAATTCGATTCGAGCCGGAGAATATCGCTGCATTATTGCTGGCGGTATGGAAAGTATGACAAATGCTCCAAAAATGCAGTTAGAGAGAGATGGAGATCTGGTGAGTAGTATGATTCATGATGGTCTTTGGGATGTTTACAATGATGTTCATATGGGGAATACCGGAGAGTCGGTTTCTTTGGAACATGACATTTTGCGTGAATCTGCTGATAACTTCGCATCTCGTTCTCAACAAAGAGCAGCAGATGCAGAGAAAAATGGTTGGTTTGACTGGGAATCATTCCCTGTCCCTCTGCCAAATGGTGAAGAATTAACTTATGATGAAGGTGTAAGAGAAGGCACGACTACTGAAGGACTTAGCGAATTGAAGTCTGCATTCATCGAAGAAGGACGAGTAACTGCAGGCAATGCATCTACACTAAGCGACGGTGCATCTGCAGTATTGGTTGTAGAAGCTAATTTCGCACGTCAACAAGGATGGGAAATAATCGCTCTAATCGAAGATTATTGCACTAGCGGTTTAGCACCGGTTCAAGTGATGAGTGCACCTATTCCAGCAGTGAAGATGCTATTGGAACGTAATAACCTCAGTGTCGAGCAAGTCGATATATTTGAGCACAACGAAGCATTTGCAGCAGCATCTTGTGCTGTAGCAAATAAGATTGGTATTCCTGACGATAAATTCAATCTCCACGGTGGTGCAGTAGCTCTTGGTCATCCACTCGGAAGTAGTGGTAGTCGATGTCTAATCACCATGCTTGGAGTAATGCGGAGAGTCGAAGCCACTAATGGTATCGTGACCCTTTGTCTTGGTGGCGGCAATGCAGTAGCAATGTTAGTCAATCGCGCTTAAGATGAATTCTAACCACCATGGCTGCACCACGGTGTAGGTCTGATTCGTCGAGCACAGTTTCTGTAACCTCGGCTTGTATCACTTGCATCTTCGGTGCTGCTGGGCCTGTTAATTCTGCCATGACCTCATCGAGGTCAAATAATAGTTCGAGGTTTTTTGGTCCGCCACTAGAGCGATTGATCTGACTCTTGTGATATCCTTCCATGACGAAGTCTCCTCCCTCGCGGAGCGAGTGGAGGATACGTGGCATATGTACCGCCCTAATCTCCGGAGGAGTGTGGAACCATGAGCAAGCTATTAAATCACATTTTGATAATTCGACGTCGGTAAGGTCTTTGACGTGATAACTAACTTTGACATCGTGTTCATCTGCCAATAATTTGCACTTTGCTGCACCCATTGCTGCATAATCAAAAACCTGACAATTCCAACCTAGAGTGGCTGCCCAAACTGCATTTCTCCCTTCGCCATCAGCTGCGAACCATGCATCTTTAGGTTCTAATTCGGTTATGATTTGTTTGAGATACCGATTGGCTTCTTTACCATAAGCCCAGTCATCTTGTGCATACCTGAGATTCCATCGATTTTTCATTTATCAATCCCTCACCTTTATCAATCCGTGATCTTCAATCAATTCGACATCTCCTGGAATTATTCCAAGGATATCATCAGTAGAGATTCCAGTTGCATGCCAGATACTATTGGCAAAGGTCTCCTTCTTCATGCGTCCTGGTGAAATAATGGCATGGCGAGAACAGAGTTTACGTATTTGCTCAACTGTTGAGGCTAATATCAGAGGAATACCATTTATTGCTACTAAACCAACACCAAGTTTGAGATCAATATCCTTGTACCAAGTTCTCTCGCCGCGTACTACAAATGCACCTCGACCCAAACTTTCTCCACTTTCAGCTTGCTTTGAAACCTGACTTGGCTTCACCCAAAAAACGGTCCCATGTGCCCCTCCTGCATTCCATGATCGTGACCATGCCAGAGCAAGAGTGGCAGCCTGTAGAGTATTTTCATCATCGAGTTCGGAATCAATTTTATCCACTAAGCGGAATGCAGGTACGCCTTTTGGGATATGAGCAGGTGGTCTTTCATCAACTACAAATCCGATCGAGGATTTTAGAGCACAAGATGGAGCGCCATGAATATCGGCATGCAGATACCTATCGCCTATCTTCAAATGCTTCTTTACGATTGCATCATTTCCTTTAACATCTTTACCACCAATCATCAAATGACCTCCTGGCAAAATAGACCAGCGATGATTTTCAAACCATAATCTACGTGAGCGTTTTATACGGGCCAATTGGCCGCTCGCCTCTTTTTTAGCCTGCTTTTTACGTGCACTAGCAAGGGCAGCTCTTGTTTCTTCTAGAGCCGCTTCACCTCCAGAAATCTTGTTTTTCTGTTTGCGCCCAATTGTGAAATAACGACTCGCATTCTGATGGACAGAATCATCGAGATAGAGGGTCACTTTGATGCCTGGTGTGCCATTTTCATCGGGTAAAAAAGCCTCTATACTTCTCTTTGCAGCATTGATTGAAGCAATCCATTCAATGCTCTTAACCATCTTTCCAACAGCGCTAAAACCTTGTTCAGCAATTGCTTGGTTGACCTGATTTAGTAAATTGTCAACGTGAACCCATTCGTTCTGAATCGCATGGCCTAGAGATTGCTGCCCTTCGCCTTTTGAATCGAATCCTGAAATGGCTTTTTCTTGTTGAGCCAACCTTCTTTCCAATCTTTCAACCGTAGTCGAATGACCCCTTCCAGGTGCTGCAATATCGAGTAATTCTTCTTCCCTTCGAGCTAATGCTGCTGAATCTAGTCCTCCTTTCCAAGCATCGATCGCTGCTGAAAACGTATCGAATCGGAAGACGTTTTCATCAACTACAACCGGCATTTTAATCGGCCATACTGCAGTACAATTCTTTTCAAAAAAGGTGTCTCTATCCGCAGAAGGAATCGATAAATCGATTTCAGTAGTAGATTTGAGATGAGCGAATCCTCCATCTTCAGTTGAATTGAGTATTTTCTCTAGACTCTGATGTATTGGTATAGCGGCTACATCCTGTGATTTCGCTTTACTATCGAATTTACAATCGGCAATCACTGCTTTTGCTAGCGAGCCCCCAAGTACTTCCTTTGCCCCAAGAGTGGCGACGAGGTTCTTCTCAGAATTTGTTAGGATTTGTGAGATATCTTTCACTGTTAATTCATGAGGGTCTTTAGATGCAGGAGGAGGTGCGTAGATATGCCCCTTCTTGAGAGTGCGGTCGGCATAAGTCGCATGAGTGAGTGGTTGAATTATCATACCATCCTCTTGACAAAGAATCAGATTTCCATCGCGGAACATCTCGACATAGAGGTGAATTATTCCGTGCTTCCCATCGAAAGTCAATCGAGCTACGCGGTCAAAACCTAGTTGTTCGATAGCCTCTAATCTGGCATTGGCAAGGTTTTTTCGCAACAACATGGCGAATTGTCCTGGATTCATTGGCATAGGTCGTTCGCGTTGACTAGTGTAGATACGTTGACCTCTTACTAGAACCAAATCGAAATTATCCGCACCACGAGGATTCATTCGCAATACGATTTGCTCGTAATGAGGCTGGTAGCATTTCTTTACTCTTGCGACAATTAGATGACTCAACTCTGTACAAATTGCCCTAATGTCAATCGAACTCATGGAATCTTTCATACTATCACCCAACCATGTTCTTTCATTACAACTTTATCTTCTCTTCCCAGAGCTAAAAGATGAGCAAGAGTTTGGTCTTCAGCGAGAATCGGGTGTGCATCAGGTGAATCTGAATATGCATCAATCGCTATATCTTTGATAGAACTATGGCGGGAAACGGCAGCGAGAACCCGTTGATGCCGTTTACTCCTGTGAGAGATGTAATAGTCTAATGTTTTCTGAGGTAGGGGGATAACTGGTCCATGGCTTGGGAATATTAAATGCGGTTTCATATCTTTCAAGCGCTTTAATTGTTCAAGATAAATATTCATGTCTCCGTCATTTGGAGGAATTAGAATCGTTCCAATACCTGCAACCATATCTCCTGCGATCAAACCGGCATCTGAGATTAAGCAGAGATGCCCGGTACAATGACCAGGTGTATCGAGAACCCGCCATTCTTGATTTCCCAATTTCAAGATTTCATTATTGACAAGAATCCTATCACAAGCAATGGCGGCAGAGGTTTCTTTCGATGCCCAAATCGGCACGGGAAATGTTTTTTTCAATAATTCAAAATCGCCGAGGTGGTCCAAATGCCGATGAGTGAACATCATCGCTACTAATTCTCCTCGATGGCGTTCAACAGCAGCCAGTAAATCTTCCATTGCTCTTTTTGTTCTGCAAGCAGCATCAACTAGGATAAATTCACCTTCTGGGTCACCGACAAGATATGAGTTGGTATGATCTGCAGGAGGTAGTGTTGCTGTTGGAACAGGAACTACCTCAACACCATGTGCGAATAGAATTGAACGTCTACCTGGTGCGCGTGTTTCCAAATCGAGTGCCACTGCATTCATGTCATCATCAGTATCTTCTAGACAGCGTGCAACTTCTATCAGTAGACTAACTACAGGTGGTGCCACTTTAATCGAATTATCTCTCCATTCAGCGATTAGGTGGCTTGGTCTAACCCATCTTGCTTCAATAAACTCGGTTTGGCCACTTAGTGAAAAATCTGGAACATCACTACCTGCATGAATATGAAGGAATGAATTTTCAAAACGCATTGGACCAAAAGGAGGAGTAGTGCGTTTAGAAATCAATCGTACGCCTTTGTTATCACAGGAGATGCTGCCTGATTTCACCAATTTCAGCCAATTGTTTTTGTCAGCCACAACTTTCATTCTATCTTCCTCACAGACAGTTACTAGTTTACCATCTTTTGGCGCTAGACCTAATTCCTCGACCAATTCTCTAAACATCGCTGCTTGGGCTAAATTTAGATTTGGTAATATCTCTACAGATTCTCTGTCACAACGGGAAATACCACCGCCAGGGAAAGCCCAGTATTCTGGAAATGAAGGCATGGTTCTAGCACGTCTGCCCAAAAGAACCTCAACCCCTTCTTCACTATCTCTGGTAACCATCAATGTGGCTGAAGGACGTGGTGGCCTTCGGTTGAGGTTTCCTAGCGAAAGACCGGCTGGAACTTCGCTCATGGATGTGGGATGTCACCCTTGGTTTCAAGACATATGCCGATATCGGAGCATGATGGTCACCATTGAGGAGGATCTCGAACAGTTGGCAGCTGCCATAAGAATCGGAATCGATCCATTTCCTCCAACTAAACCAAAGCGGTCAATTGGGCGAATCGCTATTGCCTCTTTTATGATAATTTTGATGCTGAGTTGGGTATCAAAGTTGCTAATGCGTTTTGTTTAATCTATCAAAGGACTATTATAGATGCATATTATTCGTTCTATAAAGGCAACTGCGAGGTAATACTTTCAGGTCAACCTAAAGATGTGATTAAATGATGGATACAATACTTGCTAAAATGAATCAAGCCCTTGGGTTTGAGTTGAGAGCGATAAATATGTACGCACACTATGCTGCTAACGTGAAAGGGATTCATCGCATGCAACTTGTTCCATTGTTCGAAGAAGAGGTCACAGAATCTATTGCTCATGCAAATATAGTTAGAGCAGCGATAGTTAAACTAGGTGGGATTTGTGTGACCGAACGCGATCCTTTACCGATAGTTCACACGAATTCTTACCTCGATATGCTGCAACATTCTTTGGAGACAGAAATGAGTGCTAGTCTGGTTTACCGTGAAGTACTCGATTTGGTCGAAAAATTGGGTGATAGGGAACTATACGACTCTTTCGAAAGCATCTATTTCAGTGAGTTACGCAGTGTCGAAGAGATGAGGATGCTTATCGACTGAAGCCTCTAGGCTCTGCTATAGGCAGGCCAGATTGTGAATATCGTTGTATGCACTCAGAGTTTTCCCCGCTTCAAAGGGGATGTGAATGCACCATTTATTTTCAATCTAGCCAAGGCTCTTTCAAAACATGAAAAAATCTCAATTGTAGCCCCACATCACGCATCTAGTGCTGAGCAAGAGGAGTGGGAAGATATTCCTATTCACAGATTCCGTTATGCATCAGATAAACGTGAGATAATGGCATACACCGGTTCAATGCATAAAGTCGCCCTAAAACCGTGGAATTGGCTACTTTCAAGATCATTTTTGCGTAAGGCTAGCAAATCTATACGGATGGAATCTGAAAGGGTTTCTGCTGATGTTCTTTATGCACATTGGGTTCTTCCAAGTGGAATGTTCACGGCCAAAGCCCGCAGCGGTGAGAAATTAGTAATCCATGTTCATGGAACCGATTTCAATTTAATGCGAAAGAGTCGTTTATTGCGACGTATTTCGGTTGGAGTCTTGCGTAAAGCCGATGGCATACTCTGTGTTTCCAAAGAGCAGGAACAAGTCATTAAGCGATTGGTAAGTTGCCCAGTCGCAGTAGAATCTATGGGGGTAGACCTTTCATTATTCAAATCAAAACCAAAAGAGAAATTCGACAAAAAAGTGCTTTTTGTCGGGAGGATTACCCAGGCCAAAGGCGTAGACCACATTGTGAAAGCAGCAAGGCTCATGCCTGATTGGAATTTCACAATAGTTGGTGACGGCCCCTATTTATCTGAGTTGAAAGAAAGTGCAGATAAATTGGTTAATGTAACCTTTACGGGAGCTGTAGATAATGGTGACTTACCAAAATACTATCACGAAGCAGATCTATTCCTTTTACCTTCACAAAGAGAGGGAATGCCAGTATCGATAATCGAATCATTAGCATGTGGCACTCCGGTTATCGCAACAGACGTCGGACAGATTTCAGAGATAGTTATCAACGGTGAAAATGGTCAATTGATCGAAGAATCTGGTGAGTCAATAGAAGTGGCGCTGAATAGTATTGCAACTCAAGGAACATGGAAACAGATGAGCCTTAATGCTCCAAACAGTGTTAGTGACCGTGACATGAACGAGGTCGCAAAAAGGATAATTTCTTTTATGGAGGAGTTATGATGGCTGATAAAAAAGTCCTCACTCGAGTATTGGCTACTGCAATAGTAATTATCGCATTTTCATTTGTCGCTAACGATCTTCATTCTAGTTGGGATTCATTAGCCGATAATATCTCTTCACCGAGTCTTTCTTTTTGGGCTGGATGCGTATTGATTTTGTCAATGATGGCATTATGGCCAGCAGTTTGGATAATTATCATGCGAGGATGCGGAGTGAAAATGCCTACTAAGAATGCATATGCAATTTGGTGGGTAAGCAATCTGGGTAAATATGTCCCTGGAAAAGTGACACTTATCGCAGGTAGAGCATGGCTTGCTCGTCGTTGGGGTCCACAGGTGGTATTGGAATCATTTGCTTGGGAATTTATTCTTAGTATCTCTTCTGCATTGATCGCTGGAAGCCTTTTCCTTTTCTATAACGATAGCATCTATGGTAGTCTTATTTTTGGGGCTGCATTACTAAGTTTATTCCCCATTTTATCTCCTGATCTAGTACAGAAATTGTTGAGAAAACCGATTGCTTTGCTTGGCAGAGGGAAGTGGGATGCGCCTGTTTCTATGAGTCGTGCGACATATTTACAGGCATTGGTAATGTTGGTATTAGGTTGGATTGGATGGGGTATTGCTCATCAATTATTATTATCTGGGATTGGGATAGAGATAGATTTAATCGTATTGATATCGGTGTTTAGTCTAGCGTGGGCAGTTGGTTTTGCCATCATTATACTACCAGCAGGCCTTGGGGTTAGAGAGGGTGCGTTAACACAATTGATGACCCCCTTTGCAGCAGCAGGGGTAGGTGCGATCTTAGCACTGCTTTCTCGAATAGTCAACATCATTGCTGAATTGATAGCGTTCGCAGTAGGATCTTCGATTTATGCTACAATCTCATTGGAAGAAGAGTAATCAGATTTCATCGCCCAATAAATCTAGGCGCCGGTTCTGCCTTGACCGATATACAAAAGATTCTCCAAGTAGCCCAAGCATGAATAATTGAATACCCACTGTAATCAATAAAACACCAAGCATGAGTAATGGCCGGTCACCGATTCCTTCACCATACGCATACTTCAAAGTAACAAGATACGTACAAATTGCAAAACCTACCGCTGAAAAGAACCCACCGATTCTACCGAAGAGATGCAGCGGCCTTTCCATGAAGGAGACTAGGAACCCAACTGTCATCAAATCGAATAATCCTCTAAGTAATCTCTTGCTACCATATTTCGATTTACCATGAACCCTTGGTCTGTGATCAACGGGTATCTCTGTGATTCTGCCCCCACGAATAGCACCTAAAACCGGGGTATAGCGGTGCATGTCCCCATACAGATCAAGAGAGCGAGCCAACTCTGTATCATAGGCTTTGAAACCACAATTCATGTCGTGTAAATCGACTCCTGCTATCTTTCTTGACATAGCGTTGTATATTTTGCTTGGCCATCTCTTGACAATACCGTCTTTTCTTTTTGCTCTCCAGCCACAGACCATCTCATATCCCTCGTCCATTTTGGCGAGGAACCTCTCGATTTCTTTCGGGTCATCTTGTAAATCACCATCCATTGTGATGCTAACTTTTCCTTTAGCGATTTCAAAGGCGGCAGCAAGAGCGATAGCCTTGCCCTGGTTTCGTTTGAACTTCAGAATTCGGATCATAGAATGAATCTCTCTTTGAGCAAGTATTTTTTCAACGGTAGCATCACTACTTCCATCGTCGATGAATAGTATCTCAAATGTTTTTCCAGTCATTGCTGCAACTATTTCAGAAACTAGAGGTTCTATATTTTCTTCTTCATTAAGAACGGGGATAACTACGCTAACCGCCACATCCTCGGTGCTATCTTCCACGGTCATCATTCGACCTCCTTAGGCTTGTGACTAAGATATTATCTCATAAGTTGGGTAGTCTGAGCGCTGATTGATGGCAACAGTGGAGAGCGGCAATTTATTTGCTAAAGTCGACCACTTGCTGGATTTGATTCTCAAATGGGTCGATGAAGCACCAAAGAGTAGAATTTTGCTAAGTTTACTAATGGTCAATATTTTGGCAGTAATGCCGATTATCACGGGATATGTAATCTCACCGAATCCTGACCACGAAGCAAATACCGATCTCGAGATATTTAGGGATAGAGCAGGTACCATTCTCGATGGGAATCTACTTTATCGCGATACGGACAATGTCACACTAACTCCACCTGTAATCAATTATCTACTCACTCCACCAATGATTTTAGGTGATAACATAATTGTTTGGCAATTGTGGTTTGCCGGATTTACCTTCCTCACTAGTGGACTAATGTTTCTTATGATTTCTTCGCTTGCAAACAATAGAGTCGGTTTCGCAGCGGCTTTGTTTTATCAAAGCAGCCCGTTTTCCGTTTATACGGCCGCAGCTATGGTCCAAGACGATACGATACTGCCACTATTTTTATTATTCATAATGGTAATGATGCTCAAGAAATTGTGGTATAAAGCCGCACTTTTCGCTGGTATTGGAACGATGACAAAATTATTTCCGGCTTTGGTAGCACCGTTGATATTCTTTGCTAGTAACGATTGGAAAACACGTTTCAAAATCGTTGGCATCGGCATTGGAATTGCTCTACTAATCTGCCTTCCATTCCTAATTTTTGCTGGTGACGATTTCATACCCTTCCTTGAGTTCTACCTTTTAGGTAAAGAACCAGT